>ENA-OPBM01001266-OPBM01001266.1-human-gut-metagenome-genome-assembly--contig:-NODE-1266-length-15513-cov-3.021283_pt1 | contig 15513 bp, 17 predicted proteins | sample MGYA00241069_ERZ501454 | MGnify/ENA primary metagenome ERZ501454 (study PRJEB25962, sample SAMEA2042625) | human gut metagenome | biome: human gut; feature: human-associated habitat; material: faeces... | reverse complement strand
TTTCCTCTGTTGCCAGTGATATCCCCAAGCCGATGATTAAAATTGAAGGAAAGCCTGTTCTGGAACATGAGCTGGAGTGTCTGCGTGACCAGGGATTTACAGACATTATTTTGACCGTTTCTCATCTCGGAAACATCATCATGGACTATTTCGGAGATGGATCAGGCGTATCTCCGGCAACAGGGAAGCCTTTCGGTCTTCATATTGAATACTATTTTGAGAAGGAACCGCTGGGTAATGCCGGTGCACTTTTCAAAATCAAGGATAGGTTGGATTCGGATTTTCTACTGCTGAATGCCGATGCTGTGTTCGATGTGGATTTCAATCGGTTCGTAGCCTTTCATAAACGGCATGGAGGGTTGGTTACACTTTTCACACATCCGAATAGCCATCCCTACGACAGTGGACTCATTATTGCTGATAAAAATGGAGCTGTTGAGCAATGGCTGGCTAAGGAAGATGAACGTCCGGAGTACTATCGTAATCGTGTCAATGCTGGACTTCATGTCATCAATCCAACCATTTTGGAACATTCTGGGATTGATGCGGGTAAGGTTGGCACGGTGGGAGAGAACGGGAAACCCATCAAGGTTGACTTGGATCGGCAGCTCCTCAAGCCGTTGGCAGGAACCGGAATGATGTTCTGCTACGACAGTCCTGAGTATGTGAAGGACATGGGGACACCAGAGCGATATTACGCTGTCTGTGAGGACTATAAGGCTGGGCGTGTTTCTGGGAAGAACTTAAAGAACAAACAGAAGGCAGTATTCCTTGATAGGGATGGAACCATCAATAAGTATGTAGGTTTCTTGCGGAATATTGATGAGCTTGAGCTTTTAGAGGGCGTATCAGATGCAATAAAGAAAATCAATGCCTCTGGATACCTGGCAGTCGTTGTAACAAACCAACCCGTTATTGCCCGTGGTGAAGTATCTTTTGAAGAACTGGAATTGATCCATAACAAGATGGAAACGCTTCTGGGGAAAGAAGGCGGATATCTGGATGCCATCTACTTCTGCCCACATCATCCGCATAAAGGATATGAGGGAGAGCGTCCGGAGCTGAAGTTTGACTGTGATTGCCGTAAACCGAAACCCGGAATGCTGCTAAAAGCAGCTCTGGATTTCAACATTGACTTGGCACAGTCATGGATGATTGGCGATGGCGAGAACGATGTTAAGGCAGGTCAAAATGCTGGTTGTCGGACGGCCTTGATAGGTAACGAGTCCTATGGTCAGACAGTGACGGTGTCGTCTCTGAAGGACTTTGTGGAGCAATATCTTAAATAAGAGGGGGATTACTAAAATGCGTGAACTGGAAAATCGACTGATGAAACACATCGACCTGTTGGTGGAACGGTACCCTTCTTTGGAATCGGCAAAAGATGACATTGTTGTAGCTTATCTTCTGATGGAAGAATGCTATGAAAATGGCGGTAAGCTTCTTGTGGCCGGCAATGGTGGCTCTGCGGCAGATGCCGAACATATCGTTGGTGAGTTGATGAAAGGCTTTAAAATGCCCCGTAAGCCGGAAACCGATTTCGCAGAAAAGCTTGTGGCTGAGAATCAAGAACTTGGTTCCGTTCTTGCTGAAAACCTGCAGGGAGCACTTCCGGCAATTGCGTTGGACGGGCATCCTGCGCTGTCCACAGCCTACATGAACGACTGTGAACCGTTGCTCTGCTTTGCACAGCAGGTCAACGGCTATGGCAAGGCCGGAGATGTGTTCCTTGGCATTTCCACCAGCGGTAATAGCAAAAATGTGCTGTTTGCGGCGACAACCGCACACGCTAAGGGAATGAAGGTCATTGGACTGACGGGTGCAAAGGATAGCAAACTGAAGGATATGAGCGATGTGTGCATCAAGGCTCCGCAGACGGAAACCTATATGATTCAGGAACTGCACTTGCCCATCTATCATTGCCTGTGCCTGATGCTGGAAGAACATTTTTTTGATGAATAAAACCACTGCCGCTCTTGACAAAGAGTGGTTTTGTATCATAATGGTTGTACATACAACGATGTAGATACATCTTCTTGAGATAAGACCCGGAGGCTGTCTATGGATATTACCGAACGAAAAATCACAAAAATCGCGCGGGAGGCCGAAAAGCTCGTCCTGCTCACGATGCGGGAAGAGGGCGTCGGCACAGCGGAGATCGACCTCATCCATGCGCTGCGCCACCACCCCGGCTGTACGCAGGCCCAGCTGGCCGAACTGCTGCACGCAGACAAGGCGGCTATCGCCCGGCGGACCAAAAATCTGGAAGGGAAGGGTTATCTGACCCGCGAGGACGCCCCGAACGACCGACGGAGCCAGCTGCTTTTCCCCACAGAAAAGGCCGAGAGCCTGAAATCCTCCAAGGCCGGAATTGAGGCCGCTTTTTACGAGTATCTGACGAGTGTACTGACGGAGGAAGAAGCCGCCGCCTTTGCCGCTTCGCTGAACAAGCTTTATACGGCGTCCAAGACCGAGAGCCGTGCGGGCTTCCCGCACTTCCGAAATGCCGCAGGGGGGGAGACGACCGATGAAAAATGAGAAGACCTTCCGCCCGGACCGGATATTCTCCTATTTCCGGGTCGAGTGGCTCCCGCTGGCTTTCGTGACCCTGTCGGGCCTCATCTATAACATCGGCCTGCTGGCCACCCCATGGTTCGAGGGCCGTCTGGCCCAGTGCCTGGCGGACATCCTGAGCGGCAGCGAAACAGCGGCCCAAATGGTGCTGCTGGTTCTGGCCTATATCCTCGTCACCCTGCTGGTGCAGGCGTCGCGCTTCATCAAGCGCTTTTATGTCCGCCGCTTTGCCAACAACATCAACCGCCGGATGAAGGGCATAGTGAACAAATCAAGCTGTACTCTTCGGGGGCTTTTGTAATGGGAGAAAACGTGGTATAATATCGCTAACGCGATATTATAGTTTTATACGCAGCGCCTCGCCGCTTGCTCCTGCGGAGCTGCGTGGCAACCGGCTTTGGATGCGCAATTATGCCATTTCACTGCGTTCATGGCATAATAGGAAAAAACTCTTGCGGGAAGGTGGATACGCCATGAAACAGGAAAAAGCCTATTACCATCTGCCCGGATCGTTCGAGTTCTACGAGCTGTACCGGGAGTTCCTGCCTCTGTTTCGGGCGCACAGAGAATACTTTTATGACTGGTGCGACATCGGCTCCATCTATGGCGCACCGGCCGACTGCGTCTGGGGCGGAGGACGGGCTGGCTTCGGGGAGCATGACCCCAAAGAAGTCCTTGCCCTGACGCGGGAATACGGCATCTCGGCGCGGCTGACCTTCAGCAACTCGCTCCTCCGGGAGGAACATCTTTCGGATAAAAAGTGCAACGCTCTCTGCGCCCTGTTTGAGCGAGAAAACCAGGTGCAGAGCGGCGTCATCGTCCACTCGGAGCTGCTGCTGGACTACCTGAAAACGCACTATCCGCAGCTTTATTTCGTGTCCTCCACGACGAAAGTGCTGACAGAGTTTCAGCAGCTCCGGGCGGAGACAGCCCGGGAAGAGTTCCGCTATGTGGTGCCGGACTTCCGGCTGAACAAAGCCTTTGGAGAGCTGGACAGTCTGCCGCAGGCGCAGAAAGACAAGGTGGAATTTCTCTGCAACGAGTGCTGCTGGGTCGGATGCCGGGACAGAAAGCGCTGCTATGAGAATGTCAGCCGAAAAAATCTCGGCGAAGCCTGCCCCGAACACATCTGTACCGCACCGGGTGCGGAGGAAGGCTACCGCTTCTCGAAGGCGATGGAAAATCCGGGGTTTATCGGCATCAGGGACATTCAGGATGTCTATATGCCGATGGGATTTTCCAACTTCAAGATCGAGGGCCGGGGACTGGGCAGTGCGCTGGTACTGGAATTTCTGCTCTACTACATGACAAAACCGGAATACCAGCTGCATGTCCGGGAAGCCATCTATCTGGACAATATGCTCGACCTGTTCTGAGGAACTGCATTATCTGCCGCTCCGACCTGTCGGACGGCGACGGATGCCACGACGAGGTGCTGCGGTGTACGGGGTGCTTTGCGGCAGTCTGGCGTGTTCCTATACCAAGCTTTTGAAGGAGATAAAGAAATGACCGAAAAAGAAAAGATGCTGGCCCATCAGATGTACGACGCAAACTACAACAAGGAGCTGCACGATGAGCGCATCGCAGCCAAGGAGTTGTGCTGGGAGTATAATCAGCTCCGCCCGTCGAACGAAGAGGGCCAGAGAGCGGTCTTGAAGAAACTTCTCGGCAAGACGGGGGAGAATTTCTACATCACTGCGCCGTTCTGGTGCGATTATGGCTACAACATCGAACTGGGCGAAAATTTCTACGCCAACCACAACCTGGTCATCCTTGATTGTGCTAAGGTGAAATTTGGCGATAACGTCTTTGTTGCGCCGGACTGCGGTTTCCACACCGCTGGTCACCCCATCGACTTCGAGCGCCGCAACGCCGGGTTTGAGTATGCCTACCCTATCACGGTGGGGGACAATGTCTGGATCGGCGCAGGCGTGCAGGTGATGCCGGGCGTGACCATCGGCAGCAATGTGGTCATCGGCGGCGGCAGCGTCGTGGTGAAGGACATCCCCGATAACTCGGTGGCTGTCGGCAATCCCTGCCATGTCATCCGTGCCATCACCGATGAGGACAAAAAGACCTGCTGGAACAGATAAAACAAGAAAACGGCCTCGCCGGCGAAATATTATCCCAGTGCAGAGGAGATTGAGGCTGAAATTGCAAAGGCCGTCCGGTTTTATGAAATCACCATCGAGCACCTGACCGGCAAGCAGATACACAGGAAACGTAACGAAACACAGCCCGCACAGAAGCTTTGTGCGGGCTGTTGCAGTCTATCGACGGCATCAAAATCGAATGTTTCCTTCAAAAAGAAAAAGGCTCACGATCCGAATGCTCCTTACGACGGCTGCGACGAGCCGGATGACACCGGGCAGAACGCCAAGAGCGGCTATCTGAAAGGCGTGGGCTGATCAATAAAACAAGGGCTGCTGTACAACACGGTACAGCAGCCCTTTGCAGTTATTTCCGGCTTGCCAGCTTGTTCAAAAGCATCACGGCCAGCACGATGACGCCGATGACCAGCACGATGCTCACCATCCCGATGACCATGATGGGCAGAGTCGTCATCCACGAAGTAAGATGCAGCATATCAGTTCCTCCTTTAGCTCAGCAGGGTCAGCAGCAGTCCGCCGGCGATGACAGAGGCTATCTGGCCCGAGACGTTGACACTGATGGAGTACATCAGCAGGAAATTCTGGTTGTCCTCCTCGAGGCCCAGCTTGTTGACGACGCGTCCGCTCATGGGGAAGGCAGAGATGCCGGCTGCGCCGATCATGGGATTGAGCTTTTTGCCCTCCGGGAGGAAGAGATTCACCAGCTTTGCGAACAGCACACCGCCGGCGGTGTCAAACACAAAGGCCACGAGGCCCAGTGCAAGGATGAGCAGAGTGTCGGGCCGCACGAACTTGTCAGCAGTCATCTGGCCGGCCACGGTCAGGCCCAGCACGATGGTGATGAGGTTTGCGAGGACGTTCTGCGCCGTTTCACTCAGGGTGTTCAGCACACCGCACTCCCGCAGCAGGTTGCCGAACATCAGAAAGCCCACCAGTGCTACGCTGGCCGGAGCCACGAGCCCGGCGATGATGGTCACGACGATGGGGAACAAGATCTTGGTCAGCTGGCTGACACTGCCCTTCTGGTAGGGCATCCGGATGCGGCGTTCCTTCTGGGTGGTCAGCAGTTTGATGACCGGCGGCTGCACGATGGGGACCAACGCCATGTAGCTGTAGGCCGCCACCATGATGGCACCAAGGTACTGGGAGTGCAGGACGTTGGCCACGAAGATGGCCGTGGGGCCGTCTGCCGCGCCGATGACGGCGATGGAAGCGGCGTCCTTCAAATCGAAGAAGAAGCCCGCGAGGAAGAGGGTGAAGAAGATGCCGAACTGCGCCGCTGCGCCGAAGAGCATCAGCCACGGCTTCTCGAGCAGCGGGCCGAAGTCTATCATCGCACCGATGCCGATGAAGAGCAGCAGGGGGAACAGCTCGTTGGACATTCCGGCCTCAAACAGAGCCGAGATGGGGCCGACGGTGTCGCCCTGCGTGATAGCGCCCGATAAGGGCAGGTTGACGAGGATGGCTCCGAAGCCCATGGGGAGAAGCAGGCTCGGCTCCATCTTTTTTGCGATGGCGAGGTAGATGAGCAGGGCGCCGATGCCCCACATCACCACCATCTGCCAAGTCAGGTTTCCGAAATTGGAAAAGAGACTGGCGAATGCGTTCCAGAAATCCATGTCATTGCCTCCTTTGAAATCTGCGATGCAATGACGAAAAAAGAGACTTCCGCCACAGCATCAATTACTGCGACAAAAGTCTCAAGCGAACACATGACATCGGGCATTTCTGCCGTGTTGACGCTGCCATGCAGCGCTCCCATAAGGTGGAGCGCCCTTTACTCCCTTTTATCCAATTCTATTAAACCAGAATATGCGAAGCCTGTCAAGAAATGTGCGGGACTTTTAGCTGAATCTTAGGGGGGACTCTGAATATAGAGTAAAAAAAGAGGCTGAAGAGTACGAAAATGCTTTTTGCACGTTATTCTTTTACAACGGCCGCCTTCTCGATGCCATAGCGGGCAAAGAGGGGGAGGGCCTCCGGCGGGACCGTCTCACCGCTGACCACGATGGGGATGGCAGGCGGGCAGGAGACCGCCGGTGCGGCGCAGATGCGGCCCACGGCCTCGGCGGCAGGGATCATCTCCTGCGGTGCAAGGACAGCTTCCCGGATGGTGAAGCGGCGGGGCTGTGCCTCGAGCGCCCCGGCCAATGCCGCGAAAGCGGCAGGATCGTCAGCCGTAACGGAAACATCGGCAGCAGGGGCCTCACCGCAGATGGCGTGTAGGGCCGTTTGCAGGCAGGCAAACTCTGCCGCAGAACTCTCGGCGGAGGGCATCAGCACGACGTAACGGGGGTCGGCATACTCGCACTCCACACCCCGCTCCCGCAGAGCCTGCGCCAGCTGCTGGCCGGAAAGCCCCAGCGCGGCGGCGTCCAGCGTCAGCTTGAGGGGCTCGCGGTGCGCCCCGGTGAGGGGGAGTGCCAGCCCGGGCCGGAGGGCATCCAGCTCCCGGCAGAGCATCCCCAGCCGCCAGCGGCAGATGTCCAGCTTCTCCCGGAAGCTGTCGGCCAGAACCGCGTTGGCAGCGTCCAGCGACTGCAAAATGAGATAAGAGGGGCTGGTGGAGCCGAAGAGAGCAAGCGCATTGCGCACCGCGGCCTCGTCGGCCTGCACCGATGGCCCAAGATGGAGATACGCACCGCCCGTGAGGACAGGCAGGGTCTTGTGAGCCGAGTCACAGCAAAGGTCCGCGCCCAGCTGGATGGGGTGGCGGCTGCCCTCCTTCAAAAAGTGGAGATAGGCGCCGTGAGCGTTGTCCACCAGAAGGGGAAGGCCATGGGCGTGGCAGACCGCCGACAGCCCCGCGACATCCTGCACGAAGCCCAGATAGTCCGGGCTGGTGAGGTAGACGCCGAAGGGCGTACGGCTCTCGGCGGACAGCTCGTCCAGCGCAGAAGAGAGCGCCTCCGGCTCCACAGGGCAGGTGCAGAGCGCCCCGGCGGCGTCCGGCGCGGGCCAGAGCCACTGGATATCGAAGTCCAGCAGAGCCGCCGCGTAAAGCAGGGCCTTGTGGGCGTTCCGCGCCGCCAGCAGGACAGGACGACCTGCCTTTGCGGGCCGCATTTGGAGCGCAAGGTGGAGCATGGCCCGGATGCACTGGCTGCTGCCCTCGGTGCTGTAATAGGTGCGGGCGGTGCCGAAGAGCTGCGTGGCGTTGGCCTCGCTCTGAGCGATGATGCCCTCGGCTTCGTACAGCTCGTCTGCGCCCGCAATTTCGGTGATGTCCCGCTCTTCACAGCCCAGCGGGCCGCGGCCCTTGTGGCCCGGCATATGCATCCGGGTAGTGCGCTGCTGGGCGTAGCGACGGACAAAATCGACGATAGGAGTGTTCATGGCTTTATTCGCAGGCTTCGCCGTCTGCGCAGGCGTTGCAGGTGCCGCCCAGCTCGATGGGAACTTCGATGCCCTGAGCTGCCAGCTCCTGGTTCTCAGCAACTTTTATCATGATGGCGCACTCGACACGCTTCTTGAACAGCTCACAGCCGTACTCGTAGACGCCGGTGATGCTGCCGGTGGCGTGGTAGGCGTTGGCTGCGCAGCCGCCGGAGCAGTAGAGCTTGGCCCAGCAGTCCTTGCACTCGGGGCGGGCGTAGGCGTTGCAGTGCTTGAACTCATCCCGCACGGCGGTGTTGGTGACGCCCTTCCAGATGTCGCCCATCAGGTACTTGGGGTCGCCGACGAACTGGTGGCAGGGGTAGAGGTCGCCCCAGGGGGTGACGGCCATGTACTCGGTGCCGGAGCCGCAGCCGGAGATGCGCTTGTAGATGCAGGGGCCGCCGGTGAGATCGATCATGTAATGGTAGAAGGTAAAGCCGCGGCCCTCGCGGTCGCGCTTTATCATCTCCTTAGCAAGGATCTCGTACTGCTCCTTCAGGATGGGCAGGTCCTCGGCGGTGAGGGCGCTGGGGTCGGTGGGCTTGGTGACGACCGGTTCCATGCTCAGCTCCGTGAAGCCGAGGTCGGCCATGTGGAAGATGTCGTTGGTGAAGTCGGTGTTGTAGTGGGTGTAGGTGCCGCGCATGTAATAGTTCTTGTCGCCGCGCTTTTTCACGAACTCCTGGAACTTCGGCACGATGGCGTCATAGCTGCCGTGGCCTGCGTAGTCCTTGCGGAAGCGGTCATGGACTTCCTTGCGGCCATCGAGGCTCAGCACGACATTGTGGCACTCCTTGTTGCAGAAGTCGATGACATCGTCGTCGATGAGCATACCGTTGGTGGTCATGGTGAAGCGGAAGTTCTTGTTGTGGATCTTCTCCTGCTCGCGGCAGTAGGCCACCAGCTTTTTCACCATGTCGAAGTTCATCAGCGGCTCGCCGCCGAAGAAATCGACCTCGAGGTTGCGGCGGGTGCCGGAGTTCTCGATGAGGAAGTCCATAGCCCGCTTGCCCACCTCGAAGCTCATCAGGGCGCGGTCGCCCTGATAGCGGCCCTGCGAGGCGAAGCAGTAGGAGCAGTTGAGGTTGCAGGTGTGGGCGACGTGGAGGCAGAGCGCCTTGACCACCGTCTGGCGGTTCTTGAAGTCGAAAGCCATGTCTTTGTAGACGTCGGGAGCCCAAAGCTTGCCGGCGGCTTCCAGAGAGGCCACATCCTCGAGGCACTGGCGCAGGTCGGCCTCGGTGACGTCGGGGCGGTCGGCATACTTTGCCAGCATGGCGGCCACGATCTCGTCGGCAGAGTGTTCTTTGTACATCGCAATGACGTCGTAAGCCACGTCGTCCACATGGACCGAGCCGCTGCAGCTGTCCAGCACGATGTTATATCCGTTCAGTTGATACTGATGTACCATTTCATTCTCCAATCTATAATTGCCATAAAAAAATGCCGCCCTGCAAAGGCGGCATAGGGTCTGCAATGATTACTTATTGCTGTTCTCGCACTTCTGGTTTGCGACGCCGCAGGAGGTCTTGCAGGCAGACGGGCAGGAAGTCTGGCACTCGCCGCAGCCGCCGGTCTTAACGCTCTTGGTCAGGTCACGAGTAGCGATAGTCTTAATACGTTCCATAGTTGAAAACCTCTCTAAGCTCCAAAGTTTCGCATACAGCTCTCTGTATACAGTGTTATCTTTATGTATGATAACACGATGTGCGGATTCTGTCAAGATTTCGCGGGTAGGTTTTTATCCCAGCGGCTGATACTTTTTAAGGATGGTATGCAGCCCCAGCTCCCGGGCGCGGGCCAGCAGGTAGCGGTAGCGGCACAAAAGCGCCTGCCGCTCGTAGATGCGCTGCTCGATGAGGTCGGAGTCCACCTCGAGGTCGAACATCATCGCGTTCCGCTGCAGGCAGAACAGGCACTCTTTCAGCTCCTCTTCCAGCTCGGGGTGGTAGCGCTCGTGCTCGTTGTCGCGGGGGATGCGGGGCGAAAGCAGAGTCTGGGTGGTCTTGGATGGGGTTTGCAGCATAAGGCGTCCTCCTTTATTAACAAGTAGAAAATCAGGTACACCTTATTGTATGGTGCGGAACGTGCAGAAAATGCCACAAGAGAGTACAGAAGAAATTGCTTCTGCCCGGTCAGGCGTCGGCTTCTCTGAATTGCTCGAAAGTACGTCTGAATCGCGGCCTGCAAGAAAAAAGTACAACTTTTTTCAAAAATCTGCTTGACAAAACGCTCGAAGGCGGCTATAATAGCACACGTTGACCGGCTCAATGCCGCGAAACACAACAGGATATTGGGGATTTGCATAGTGGTAGTGCGGTAGACTCTGACTCTACTTGTGGGAGTTCGATTCTCTCATCCCCAACCAGAAAGCCATCTGATTCGTTCAGATGGCTTTTTTGTTTTGTCTCTCGGTGCGTTTTTTGGGCCGGTGCGACACAAAGCTCTGATTTTTTCTCGCCTGCCGGGGCTATACTGTTTCTTGATGCAACAAGGCAACACGGAAGATAGGAGCCAGGCAAATGAGCATTTGGGACGCATTCGGCAAAGGACGGTATAAGGGCTTCTCCCGGGAGGCGGGGCAGCTGCTGGATAAGGCGGTGGAGCTGGCCGGAGGGCTGGGCTGCAAAAAGGCAGACACCGGCCACCTGCTGTGGGCGATGCTGCAAGCGGACGGCGGCCCGGCGGCCCGCTTTCTGGCCGGGAAGAACATCTCGGAGCTGGAAGTGCGGCGTCAGCTGTCCGCCGGGCGGGATGGTTCGGTCACCAGGCTTGCCCGGGGCGATATGGCGGCGGACCTGCGCCGGGCAATGGACTACGCCATCATCGGGGCGCAGAACGCCCACCTGAGCCGGGCCGAGCCGGAGCATCTGCTCTGCGCCATGCTGGAAGACACCGACTGCGCCGCCGGGGTCATGCTGGCATCCATGGGTGTCCAGCTCACCGAGGCGGTGCGGGAGTGCCGCCAGCTTTCAGGGCAGTTCATCCTGCCGATCCAGCCGCGCTCGGCGTCGTCGCTGCCGCGGGGGAGCCGGGCCAGCGACAAATATTGCCGCGATTTGACCCGCCGGGCGGCGGACGGCGAGCTGGACCCGGTGTTCTGCCGGGAAAAAGAGCTGGACCGGATGGTGGAGATCTTATGCCGCCGCCAGAAGAACAACCCCTGCCTTGTGGGGGAACCGGGCGTGGGCAAGACCGCGCTGGCCGAAGGGGTCTGGGGCGACCATATCGACCAGGCCGACAATTTCGATTTCGTCTATGCGCAGATGAAGAACCTGCGCCGCAAGCTCCACGATGCGGGCGCCGACATCGAGATCCGCGCCGTCTACGGCTTCGGCTATAAACTCGTACAGCCGTGAAACTGGTTTACCGCATCCTGCTGCACCTTTCGTGGGCGCTGTCGCTGCTTCTGGCGGCATGGGCCGTGTTGTTTTACTTCACGCTGATCGACGAGATCAACGACGAGGTGGACGACGCGCTCGAAGCTCGTGCCGAAGTGATCGTCAAGCGGGTTCTGGCCGGACGGGAGCTTCCCGTTCCGGCGGACGAGGGCAACAACGGCTATTTCCTGCACGAAGTGTCGCCCCAATATGCCGCCGCACAGCACCACGAACGCTATTCCGACGAGGAGATTTTCATTCCCGAACGCGACGACAAGGAGCCGGCCCGCGTGCTGCGCAAGGTGTTCCGCGACGGCGCGGGGCAATGGCGCGAGTTGACGGTGATGACTCCGACCATCGAGAAGGACGACCTCCGGGAGTCGATCCTCCGGTGGATGGTCTGCCTCTACCTCTTCCTGCTGCTGATGATCCTGCTGGTCACGGTCATCGTGCTCTACCGCACGATGCGGCCGCTCTACGCCCTGCTGCGGTGGCTCGACGGTTACACCGTGGGGGCGCGGAATGCGCCGCTGGCCGTCGAGACCTCCGTCACGGAGTTCCGGAAACTCAACGATGCCGCGCGCCGCTATGCCGAGCGGGCCGAGTCGTCGTTCGAGCGGCAGAAACAGTTTATCGGCAACGCCTCGCACGAGATGCAGACTCCGCTGGCAGTCTGCCGCAACCGGTTGGAAATGCTGGTCGACGATGCGCATGCGCTCACCGGGGAGCAGTTGGGCGAGATCGCCAAGGTGCAGCGGACGCTGGACTACCTCGTGCGGCTCAACCGTTCGCTGCTGCTGCTGTCGAAGATCGACAACGGCCAGTTCCCCGAGGCCGAAGAGGTCGACGTGAACGCACTGGTGCGCCGCACGGCTGAAGACATGGAGGAGATTTACGCCTACCGCAGCATGCGCTTTGCGCTCGTGGACGAGGGGCCGCTCACGGCGCGGATGAATCCGTCGCTGGCCGGGAGCGTGGTCGCCAACCTGCTGAAAAACGCATTCGTTCACGGCGACGAGGGCGGCGAGGTGACGGCGAGCGTCGCTCCGCGTCGCTTCACGGTCTGCAACAGCGGCGCGGGCGGTCCGCTCGACGCCGGGCGTATCTTCGACCGGTTCTATCAGGGAACGAAGAAGGAGGGTTCTACGGGGCTGGGCCTTGCCGTGGTCGACGCAGTCTGCCGTCTCTACGGATTGAAGGTGTCCTATTCTTATAAGGAGGGGCGGCATTGCTTCGCGGTCGATTTCCCGGCGTGAAAAAAAATGCAGGAAATCCGCTTTTTTCAGATTCGTTTCAGTTTCGGGCCGCAACTTTGCAGTACGAAATTCAATTAAAACACTACGATTATGAAAAAGTTCACGATTCTTCTCGCTTCGCTGGCCGTCATGGCCTCTTCGGTTCCCGCTTTCGCCGGTAAAGACCGGATCATCACCGTCGGCGAACTTCCCGCCGTTGCGCAACAGTTCGTCCAGACCCACTTCAAGGCTGTCGAGGTCTCCTACGCCAAAGTCGACGAGGAACTGTTCGACAAGGATTACAAGGTGGTCTTCGTCAACGGCTCGAAGGTCGAGTTCGCCAAGGACGGAGCGTGGAAGGAGGTCGACTGCAAGTACGGCGAGGTTCCCGCAGCCATCGTTCCGCAGCAGATCCGCGACTATGTCGCCAAGAACTTCGCAGGCCGCAAGATCGTCTCGATCGACCGCGACAAGCGCGACTGGGAGGTGAAGCTCGACAACGGTCTCGACCTGAAATTCGACCTTCAGTTCCGCCTGATCGAGATCGACGACTGATCCGCATTCCGCTGAAAACCATCCGACGGCGCCCGAATACGTATTCGGACGCCGTCTATTTTGTTTTATAATGTCTCGCTATTTCGATATAAAATAATTTGATGGCTATTTTGATACAAATCACGAAAAACTATTGTATATTTGTATCACGAACGATGATAAACCGCAAACTTAAAACAATACAGTTATGTTAAGCAAGAAATTACACGAAGCGATGAACGCGCAGATCAATGCCGAGCTTTGGTCGGCCTATCTCTATCTTTCGATGTCGATGGACGCCGAGGCCAAGGGGCTGAAGGGTGTCGCCAACTGGTTCTACGTACAGTTCCAGGAGGAGCAGGACCATGCGCGGATCTTTATGAACTACATCCTCTCGCGCGACGCCGAGGTGAAGCTGCTCCCGATCGAGGAGGTGCGCACTGCTTGGACTTCGCCGCTGGAGATGTTCCGGGATACGCTCGAGCACGAAAAGAAGGTGACGGCCCTGATCAACGACCTCGCGGCCATCGCCGCCGAGGACAAGGACTACGCTTCGTCGAACATGCTCGTCTGGTTCGTCGACGAGCAGGTCGAGGAGGAGGAGTCGGCACGCGAGATGATCACCGCCTGCGAGGCCGTCGAAGGCAACAAGTTCGGGCTGTACATGCTCGACAAGGAGCTGGCCGCCCGCACCTACACGCAGGCTTCGCCGCTGGCGACCGCCAACGCATAAACGAAAGTTTTTGTCATAGTTATTTATAGTGGGTCCGGCCTCCGAAAGGGGGCCGGATTTTTTGGTTAGTCGGATTATTTGACTATCTTCGCAATAGAAAATAGAAACAAAGGTTAAGACAAACCTTTATACCTACAGTAAACCGTTACCTGTTGTAGAAATACGGCAGTTTTTATGATGGTGTAATATTTGTCTGAAACTTGAGCCTTGTCCCTGCCCGTTCGGGCGGGGGACAGGCTTGGGCGTAAGGGCAACTACCATCATAAGGCTGTAACGGGCCGACTGTAGGGGTTGTACCTGCGTCCTTGCTTTTTTATAGGAGGACTGCCCTGCGGGCGGCGGCGTGAGAACAGATCGGGTTCCTGCCGCACGTCTTTTGTCCCTGCCGGCAGGAACCCGGTCAAACGAGTTCCATGCGCAGGCGCACCATGTGGCGGCACTCCACGCCGTTTTCGAAGATCGGCGTAGGGCTGTGCTTGCGGAAATAGTCTACGTCGATGCCGCAGCGGACGAAACCGCACCGTTCGTACAGGGCGATCTGTCCCGCGCCGATGTCTCCCGTGCCGACTTCGAGCAGTCGGAACCCCGCATCGCGGGCCGTTCGTATGGCATGCTGCAATAACGCCGTGGCGATGCCGCGGCGCTGGTATTCGGGCGCGACGGAGATGTTGACCACTTCGGCCGTAAAGGGCCGCGTATGCAGCAATACGTACTGGCCGAGGATCTGCCCGCTCCGGCATGCGGCATAGGTCGTGCCGCGGCCGGCATAGTCGGCCACGGACTCTTCCGATTCGTCGGCCAGTAACAGCAGGCTGCGGTCCGGAGTGTCGGTTTTTACGATTTCGAATTCCATGCGATGAAGATTTAGAGAAGCGATGCAGCGCCCTGAAAAGTCGCCAGCACGACGATATAGCGGAGTGTTTTGCCGGCGAGCATCGAGCCGCCCGTGAGCCAGACGTTGCTGCGCATCAGGCCGAGTACGATGGCGATGGCCTCGCCGATGGTGGGCAGGAACGAGAAGAAGGCCATCATCGCCCCGCGCCCTGCGAGAAACCGGCGGGCCTTGTCCAGCTGTTTCTCCTTTACTCCCAGCCGGGTGATCCATTCGCTCTTGCCGAGCGTGCCGATCCAGTAACAGCTCATGCCGCCCAGTGTATTGCCCGATGCCGCGGAGACGACGCACAGCACGGGGTCCAGCCCCATGTGCACCAGTACGAGCATCACGGCTTCGGAACTGAACGGCACGATGCTGCCGGCGATCAGCGCCGAGAAGAAAAGGCCCCAGTAGCCCCAGTCGATCAGAAATTGCGTGAATGTCTCCATGCGTCGTGTCCGGTTTTGTGCAAGAGTAGTCCGCCTGCGGGACAAAGATAGTTTTTTTGCCTGAAAGGGGTTGCAGGTGCCGGATGAAAAGCGCTAATTTTGTCTGAAACGAATTCTCACCGCTTATGTTGAAAACCGGACTTTGTATCGTATTGTTCGCCTTGGCCGCCGGGTGCGCGCCGACGCAGAAACCCCTTACCGACTATGTGAATCCCCTGCTGGGAACCGACTCCAAAATTTCGCTC
>ENA-OPBM01001247-OPBM01001247.1-human-gut-metagenome-genome-assembly--contig:-NODE-1247-length-15700-cov-3.416938_pt1 | contig 15700 bp, 15 predicted proteins | sample MGYA00241069_ERZ501454 | MGnify/ENA primary metagenome ERZ501454 (study PRJEB25962, sample SAMEA2042625) | human gut metagenome | biome: human gut; feature: human-associated habitat; material: faeces... | reverse complement strand
CCAGCCCTGACATACCAGCAGGAGCATGCCCCAGAAGAACCAGAAGAGGTTGACCGTCAGCAGGGCCTTGAGAAATTGTTTCCAGTTCATCTCCTGCATGGGGTCGATGCCGCAGATGCGGTAGACGAACCGTTCGACGGGAGCCATGAAGTCGAGCCATGTGCGCTCCCCTTTGTATACTTTGGCAATGTAGCGTCCCAGCGGATAGCAGAGTATCACGAGGGCGGCCCATTGCAGTATGACGCCTAAAATTTCGCTATTCATTTATTATGGGTTTTCAGAGTCCGACAATCAGAATTTTTCGGGTTTTACGAGCACGTACATCAGATAGACGAATCCGGCGATGCTCAGAATAAGCAGTCCTGTAAACATTTTCCATCAAATTTTTTCAAACCAATCGACACATTTGTAATAGAACCAGTAGCAGAGCGCCCCCAAGGCGCAGAGCGCGAGGAACAGTACGATTCCGTTCATCTCATTTTCTTTTTTGAGTTAGACAACAATTTCGCAAAACCGCAAATCATCCGGCATAGCAGAGCCATTGCGCCGCAGAATATCAGTATCAGGATCACGATTGCCATATCGGTTTATTTGGGTTTTGCCGGATAGCATACGAAGGGGATGCCAAAACCTCGGTTTCGGATCTATTGTGTTGATAACGAATGGAATGTCGGTCGGGAACGTGTGCCGAAAACAACGGCCGCCCTATCAAAATGATAAGGCGGCCGTTTCAGAATGATAGGCTTGTGCGGGAGCGTCAGGACTTCAGGCCGTAACTTTCGAGTTTGCGGTAGAGCGTGGCGATGCCGATGCCCAGCAGGCGGGCCGCTTCGGCCTTGTTGCCTGCGGCGTATTCGAGTACCTTGAGGATATGGTGCCGTTCGAGGGCGTCGAGGGCCATCGAATCGGGGGCTTCGTTCCGTCCGGCTCCGGTTTGGAATTCGGGCGGAAGCGTATCGGCCGTCAGCGTGCCGCCCTCGGCCATGATCATGCTCCGTTCCACGATGTTGCGCAGTTCGCGGACGTTGCCGCGCCACGTGTGGCGTTCCAGCGCGGCGATATAGGCGTCGTCGATTTTCTCGATCCGCTTCCCCATCTTGGCCGCGAACTGTTCCGCGAAATGGCGGGCGTACTCCGCGATGTCCTTTTTGCGTCCGTTGAGCGACGGCAGCTGAATGCGGAACACCGAAAGCCGGAAAAAGAGGTCTTCGCGGAAATTGCCGGCGGCGATCTCCTTTTCGAGGTCGCGGTTGGTGGCGGCGATGATCCGCAGATCGACCTTCGTCGGACGGGTTTCGCCGATTTTGATGAATTCGCCGCTTTCGAGTACGCGCAGCAGCTTGGCCTGCAGCTCGACGGGCATTTCGCCGATTTCGTCGAGAAACAGCGTTCCTTTGTCAGCCTCCTCGAAAAGCCCTTTCTTGTCTTTCGAGGCGCCCGTAAAACTACCGGCGCGGTGCCCGAACAGTTCGCTTTCGAGCAGCTCCTTGGAGAAGGCCGAACAGTTGACCGCGACGAACGACTCCTTGGCGCGGGGACCGGCATGGTGTATCGCCTGCGCGAAGACCTCCTTGCCGGTTCCGGTTTCGCCGGTGAGCAGGACCGAGGTGTTCGTCGCGGCAACCTTGCGCGCCAGTGAGACGGCCTGCCGGAGAGCTTCCGACGAACCGATGATACGGTCGAACGAATGTTCGTCGGAGAGTTTCTCCTCGAAGCGGGCCAGCCGGCGCTGCATCTGGGCTTTCTCCGCGGCCCGGCTCAGCAGCGGGAGTATCTTGTTGTTGTCGTCGCCTTTGGTGATGTAGTCGAACGCTCCGTTCTTGATGGCCTGCACGCCGTCGGGGATGTTGCCGTAGGCCGTCAGCAGAATCACCTCGGCCGACGGCGCCGCCTCCTTGATCTTCCCGACCATCTCCACGCCGTTGCCGTCGGGCAGCTTGACGTCGCACAGCACCACGTCGGGGTCGTACCGGCGGAGCGTTTTCATCCCCGAAGCGCAGTCCGGAGCCTCGGCCACCTCGTAACCTTCCAGCCCGATGATCCGCGCCATCAGCCGCCGCAGCTGCTCTTCATCGTCGATGATCAGAATTTTCGCCATGTCGTTCGCTCGTTCCTTTCTTTCGGGCAAAGGTAAGACATTTTCGGCTTGCGCCGCTGCGGTATGACCGGATTTTGTTGTTTTTTGAATAGTTGCCGCCCCCGATTTCGGGCCGGAATCCCGCAGAACACCGTGCGCGACGCCTACTGTTACCTGTACGACCTCTACCCCACGCTTTGCGGCCTGGCGGGCATCGGGGTCCCGGCCACCGTGAAGGGAATTTCGCTGGAGGAGACCCGGAAAGCTGGACTGGAAGCAGGTGGTGCAGGTGAATCCCTGACGCATGCAAGCCGCGGAAAATCCGAAAACGGGGAGCCTGGACAAAATGGCTCCCCGTTTCCGTTTTGAAAGCGGCTATATTTTAGTATCTTTGGGGCCGGAACGACAATTTTCAGTCGGAAGGCTCCGCCGGACCGGGTGTATCCGGTTTGACATCCGTCCGGCTCTTTACGATCTTTACTTCTCCCAAACAGACGAAAGCCGATGTCAAAAATCTCATCAGCTGCATTTGCAGACACCAAACCGCACTACGACATACTCGACGGATTGCGCGGCGTAGCGGCGATCACGGTCGTCTGGTTCCATCTGTTCGAAGCCTATGCGACCAGCCATCTCGACCAGCGGATCAACCACGGCTATCTGACCGTCGATTTTTTCTTCATACTTTCGGGTTTCGTCATCGGTTACGCCTACGACGACCGCTGGAAGAAAAAGATGTCGGTAAAGGATTTTCTCAAGCGGCGGTTGATCCGTCTGCATCCGATGGTCGTCATGGGGGCCGTGATCGGGGCCGTCATGTTCTATTTTCAGGGCTGTTCCGTCTGGGATGTCTCGGCGGTGTCCCTATCCATGCTGCTGACGGCCACGCTGCTGAACGCGCTGCTGATTCCGGCGACGCCCGGTTCCGAAATCAGGGGGCTGGGTGAAATGTATCCGCTCAACGGCCCGAGCTGGTCGCTGTTTTTCGAGTATATCGGCAATGTCCTCTACGCTCTCTTCATCCGTAAGCTTCCGACCCGGGCGCTTTCCGTGCTGGTGCTGCTCGCCGGCTGCGGGTTGGCGGCGTTCGCCGTCTGGGGACCCCTCGGCGACATCTGCGTCGGGTTCGCCATGGACGGGGACAACATGCTCGGCGGCTCTCTGCGTCTGCTGTTCGCCTTCTCGGCCGGGCTGCTGCTTTCGCGTGTGTTCAAGCCCGTGCAGATTCGGGGCGCGTTCTGGATCTGCGCCCTGGCGATCGTGACGCTACTTTCCGTGCCGCGCATCGGGGGAAGCGAACATTTGTGGATGAACGGACTGTACGACACCCTGTGCGCCGTAGTCCTCTTTCCGCTGCTCGTCTGTCTCGGGGCTTCGGGAAAGACTGCGGACCAGATGACGACCCGGGTCTGCAAATTTCTGGGGGACATTTCGTATCCGCTGTACATGGTGCACTACCCTTTCATCTACCTCTACTACGCCTGGGTCAAGAACGAAAACCTCTCCTTCACGGAGTCCCTGCCCGGCGCCCTGGCGCTCGTCGCGGGATCTGTGATATTGGCTTATCTCTGTCTGAAACTCTACGATGAGCCTGTGCGCCGGTTCCTGACCGACCGCTTTTTGCGCAGGAAGAAATAGACACTGTTTTTTAAGACCGTTTATGGTAGTCTGCCTAATATTTATTTTTTATTGAATTTTAGCGCAGAAAAAATGTAATGACGGATTTTGACTTTGTTAAAAAAGGTGGATGCTCGCATTTTTGCCTACATATTTATGTATTACAAACGGTGATTTCAAGGCATTTTGTGTTACAGAAAGACATCTGCAATACACAATATAAAAACAAATAAGTGATAATTTATTGATCATCACTTATTTGCTGATTGAAGGAGGCTATGGCCTATGCCTTTGTTCTCTATGTATCAATATGTTTAACAAACATTGGAAAAATCAGTCCATTTTTGAGTTTTTATTGTAATTATCTAACGATATTTTTCCGTATCTGATCGACAATGTATTGTACGTCTTCGTCCGAGACATAGGGCCCGCTGGGCAGACACAGACCGCGTTTGAACAGCGATTCACTCGCGCCGTTCACATAAGCCGGATTCCTGGCATAAACCGGTTGCAGATGCATCGGTTTCCACAGCGGCCGCGATTCGATGCCTGCCGCGTCCAAAGCCATACGCATCGCCTCGACATTCGGGTTCGGTTCGCTGGCCGTATGGAGCGCCCCGGCGGCATGCGTTACTCCGGCCGCCCCGCCGACTGCTCCCTCGACAGCCGTATCATAGGCATGTTCTTCTCCTTTTACGTGCAAGGAGGGATCGAGCAGGATCGTACAGAGCCAATAGTTGCTGTCGTAACGCGGCGACGGGTTTTCATGCAGCTCAACACCCTGAATTCCGGACAGCAGGTCCTTGTAGAGCCGGCAAACATGTTTGTGGTGAGCGATATGCTCGTCGGCAACGGTCATCTGCCCACGGCCGATTCCGGCGCATATGTTCGACATCCGGTAATTGTATCCGATCTGCTCGTGCTGGTAATAGGGATAGGCTTCACGGGCTTGCGTGGCGTAGAACATGATCTGCCTCTTTGCCTCGGCATCCGGACAGATCAGCGCGCCGCCGCCCGACGTGGTGATCATCTTATTGCCATTGAACGACAGAACGCCGTATTTGCCGAACGTCCCGAGCACACGCCCGTCGAATTTTGAACCGAAGCCTTCGGCGGCATCTTCGATGACCGGAATGCCGTATTTATCGGCAACCGACATAATCTCGTCGATTCTGTAAGGCATGCCGTATAAGGCAACAGGGACGATCGCCTTCGGTTTCCGGCCCGTCCTGGCGATACGCTCTTCGATAGTCTTTTCAAGCAGTCCGGGGTCCATGTTCCAGCTTGCAGGCTCCGAATCGACGAAGACGGGCGTGGCGCCGAGATAAGTTACGGGATGCGAAGAGGCGCAGAAGGTAAAACTTTGGACGAGCACCTCATCGCCTGGACCTACCCCGCAGGCCAGCAGGGCCAGATGCACGGCGGCTGTGCCGGACGCGAGCGCGACGACCTCTTTGCCTCCGCCGGTGAATTGTTTCAGGTCTTCCTCGAAAGCATTGACATTCGGCCCCAGGGGAACCACCCAGTTCGTGTCGAAAGCCTCCTTGATAAATTGTTGCTCCTTGCCCGACATATGCGCCAGGCAGAGATAGATACGGTTTTTCTCCATATTTATTTTTGTATTTCCGCTAATTCATAGGATCGGAATATCGTTTGAAAAATCAATCGAATATCTCCCAGGAATGTATGGTTATGGTAGTAATCGAGGTTGATCCGCACTTTGTCCGGAAAAATCACCTCGTCGTTATATTTCACCGGATCAGAAACCTGAGCCAATATTTCCTCTTCATTGGCATATTTCAACGAAGCTGGGCCCGTGATTCCAGGGCGAAGTTTCAAGATGAGCCGATCCTCCCCCTGAAGCCGATCCGCATATCCCGGCACGTCGGGACGTGGTCCGACAAAACTCATATCACCTTTTAGGACGTTCCACAATTCAGGCAATTCATCGAGCTTATATTTGCGTAATTTCGCCCCGAGAGGCGTGATCCGACTCTCGCCGGCTACGGATACGGACGATCCGGAGTGCGAGACGGTCATCGACCGGAACTTGTACATCGTAAAGAGTCGCCCATCCCGCCCGACGCGACGCTGGGTGAAAATCACCGGACCTCCCGGCATTTTCATTCGGATCAGCAGGGCGACGATCAGCAATGCCGGCCACAACAACAAAAGACCGAAGAGTGAAGCCGTCCGGTCGAAAAGGTATTTGAGCATGTTTTTCAGTGCTTGGAAAGATATTCGATATATAGATAATCATCGGGGAGCTCCCGGATGACCCGAATTTCATTGACAGCCTCGGACGAATGCATCGAAGCGTAATTGTGCCTGGAAATTGTACCGAACATGCGCAATCCCATCACGGTTGCCACCTGCGTTGTAACAATTCCCATCTGCTTGGCAATTCCTCGGTTACGGTAACGATAATCCACAATTTTTCCGCGAAAGGCCTTGCCGTTGGCAAAACAGCGCAAGAAACAGTACCCGACAATACGATTCCCGTCCAGAGCCACGAACATCAAGAAAGACCGGTGTTTTGACAAACGCTCCAGACTCCGTGCTTCGAACTCGTGCGGCCGGAAAAACTCGAAGGCTCCGGAAGGTTGTTCTTCAAAAAATCGAACCAACCCTGAAATCTGATCTCCACTCAACAACTCTATGCGATATGGAGCCTGACAAGACTGTAACGCTACCGGAATTGTCCTGCAACGCTTGCCATACCGCATGCCGAAAAGCACGTCGTTAATCCAATCAATGAAAAGCCACAGAAAAGGTAACCGGTATTTTATAAATTGTACAACTCTGTACATCCTCAATCTATTTATTCCACAGGTTTTCAATCGTCTTTCGTTTTCCCGATGCCAATACCGGGATCTCTGTCGTATATTCGAACTCAATTTCGGCATCTTCTCCCATATAGTGTCGTACATCTCGACAAATTGCATCTTCTCGGGCATAGCGATCCGATCCGCAATTAATCCGTATCCGATATTGTTTTGCTCCGCGTTGGATGAACTGATATTGAATAATATCCCGATATTGCCAGAACAGAATACTGATAACGCCAGGATAGACCACCTCTCCCTGCGTGTTCCGGATCAAATCCCTCTTTCGGCCCTCGATACGAGTTAGTGTCCGACCGGAAACATCACCCGCAGCACCCACATCTCCAGTATCATAGCGAATAAAGGGCATTGCCCGGTTATACAAATCTGTCAGAACGATACGACCGCATTCTCCAGGAGAAACCGGAGAATCGTCGTCAAAGTTCAATATTTCGATATGATAACTGGCATCGTTTATGAAATAGACGTTCGTATTTTTAAACTCTTGTGCAAGAATTCCGCACTCCTGATCTGAATAGCGACGCACTATATCGACATTCTGCTCATTTTTAAAATACAGTCGAGCCTCATCACTCAACGCCTCCGAAATAGAGAGAATCACATGAATGCCTGAATCGGAGAGTGATCGTCCGGTTCGCTGACAATAGGAAGCAAGCAGTTCGACAATGGAGCCGTAGCACATGACCGTAACCGATCCGGAAACTCGGCCCAACTCATCAAGCATTTTCTTTAAACCGGTGTCGGAAACATCGGAAACATCCAGCATGCGGATATTCTTGGCATAGGCAGCCAACAGACTCTTCCGATTATGTGCATTCCAGATACGACAATACACCAGCGGATTACCGACAACATACCCGATTCTACGCCAGAAATAGAGTGTATCCGCATCATTACGGGCTTTCTTCTCCCGATCCCAGTAAGCGACGAACGGCGTACCCGTAGATCCACTCGTTGAGGAGGTATGCAAGGTGTCTCGGCGGAACTCCGATGACAGAAAATCATCCAGATTCTGGCGAATCGTATCTTTATCAACGACTGGCCATAGTTTGAACGGTAGTCCCGCATACCGGCGGTAAAAATTTGTATGCATCGCCGCATACTCCAACAAGTCGTCTATCTTCGCTTGCACTTGGCTGTCGCGTTCTCCCGAATCCAGGCTGGCATCATACCATTGCCGAATGTCGAGATAATGTTTACGGACCTGTCCGCCCCGTAACGCATCTGCTATCCAAAATATCGTTTCTCTGATATTCATTACTTCGTTTTTTATACCTCCAGCATCTTTATGATCGTCTCATATGTACTTTCGACCGTATAGACAGAACACAAGGCCCGATACCCGTTTTCTCCGGCCGTTCGCCGCAATACGGCATCGTTGTAAAAACGATCAAACTTCCGTTTATACGCATCAAAATCACCGACTATGCACCAATCCCCAGCATGATGCCGATTTAGAAATTCTGGACCAATGTCCGTATACTTATCCACGATAGCCAACACGGGCAACTTCACGCTCCAATATCCCAATGTACGAGAAGGGATATTCGGGATGGTAAAATGTCCATTCAGTGATACTATTCCTAATTTGCAGCATGCTGCCAATTCCTTGTATTCGGTTTTCGGGATATGTTTCATGATTTGGACATTGGTAAGGCCGGCCTTGTCTCGAGCTGCGATAATCCGCTCCCGGTCAGAACCTTTTCCAATGATCAGAAATACGACGTCCTCCTTGTCTCGATGAATCCGCGCAAGATCTAGAATGTTTTCGATCTGCTGCGCAGGTCCCAAGTTCCCACCGAACAATGCTACGAATTTTCCCTTTAGACCGTATTTCGCAAGCACTCCGTCTGACGGAGTCTGATAAGGTAAGCACTTCTGCCAATTCGGCAACAAATGGAGTTTTTGGGAAAACTCTTTGGGGTACATGCGTTCCACGAAACCGATATTGGCGGGAGACATGCATCCGATCGCGTTGCTGACTTGATAGAGCCGATGCTCAACGCTGGAAAAATAACGATGCAAAAAACCGCCTTTCTTTATAAAACCTAAATCCACGGCATTCTGCGGAAATATATCCCGCAGGATTAAATAGACTTTAGCACCATAACGCCGTTTCAATCGCACCACCAGACTGTACAGAGTGATCGGTGGAGTAGCGATCACGATATGATCGAAACAATAAGATGTCAGATAATGCTTCACGGCCCGCAGATAGAGATATGGCAATAGTACGTTGGCCAGCCCTTTCATGTATTTGGATGATGAGAACAACGGCGGAGTAGCGACTCGCACAATGTTGTACCCCCTTTCCGAATAGCATCCTGTCTTCTGTCCTGGAGTTGCTGGCGCTACGACGGAAACTTTGTGCCCGCGCCGTTTGAACTCCTCTACCAAATCCGTATATAAGCAACGGGAACGCTCCATGTCGGGATATTGTAACATTAGGAACAGGCATCGCCCCTTTTCTGACGGTATCCTACTCGTTGTAAGACGATTATTCATACATTGCTTTAAATAAGTCACGGGATGAGACAAACTCCACATCCGGATATTTTCGTTGTACTTTACTGATCAGGGCAGCCAATGCCCGCAATCCAGCCCGACGATTCTCTTCCGAGATATGTCCAGCGAAATTCACCCGGTGTGCACTCACGATAGCCGGTTTCCGCCATTTGAAGGCAATATCGATCTGACCGAACGTATATTCGATCCAATCGCCGGCCAAAGGAGCCGTCGGTTCGAAAACGCAGTTACGGATAATATACCGTTGACCGTTCGTATTTCGCGCTCCGTTTCGTTGGAAGTGCTTTGCAAATTGGCCGTATCCCAAAGGTTCCTGTTTTACCCGATCTGTCTCGATATAACGAATGCCGCTTGCCTTCAGCGCGTCATGCAGTTTCCGACTTTCCCGCTCTCCTGGAGCATTGAAGTGGATGGCCCGGTATCCGTACACCTCCTCGAAACGCTCTAGTCCATCGGTCAAAATCGCGGCATGCTGTTCTAACTCCTTTTCGTCGTCGAAACGGAAAGCCGCATTCGACGACACCCCATTCGGCCCTCGGAATGTATATAACGAATTATTATCAAAAGGTACACGCGCGTCCTTGTTCTCGTTCCGGAGCGAATTCATCAAAAATTTCACATTTAGGTGTTCCCGGCCATGGAACTGCGGAACGAAAATATTCGACCGTATACCCTCCTCAATGTATTGACTGACCTGATCGTAACCGGAAAGTCTATGCAAAGTTTCAGTTAGCAACTCGTAATAATATTTGGAATAGCCCGATTCCCGGATTTTCCCGAAATCCGGATTAACCGCCACGGCCAATGGGGTCCAAGCGACATGGTTACCCCGAATATCCCTAAAAGAGGTGAGAACCCCGAACAAAGCATCCATGTCGTCATTGTCCTCCAACGCATCAAAGCGGGTAAAACGGCTTCTTTCCACATTGAATCCGCCACGGGCGATATGCTGTTGTGCAGACACCGAATCATTGATTATCGCACCGTAATCATCTACGAAAAAAGCCAGCAGATGTCTGTCGGTAGTCTTGCCGATCAGATTAGCCAGATGTCTTTTCCACATAACCTCACTTGTTTAGATAAGTAAGCAATTCCTTCAGAGAATCCTGAATTTTTAACTGCTGAACGATTCCGGTAAACCGACCGTCTAGGTCATCGGCCATTACTCCAGCAATGGATCTGCTGTCCTTGGGATCGAAGACGATCGGATGGTCGAGCAGATCATAAGTATAGGGTCTGTCGGAAGAGAGAATACGAAGACCGCAGGATAATGCTTCGGCAATAGGCAATCCGAACGTTTCTTTTAGGGACGGAAATACAACCGTTTTCGAAAGATTAAGTACCTCAGCCATTTCGGACTTGGAAACAAATCCTCGGTTGACGATAATCTGCATTCCGGCTTTTTCATTAATCCGACGGATTTGTGCGATTAACTCGGCATTCCGTTTGCTGTCACGGACCGTCACGGCCAGAGAGAATCGACGCCCTTGATTGACAAGTTGTTCCACAGCTTCAAATAAACACTGATGATTTTTGTGCGGAGCTACCGTACTGATATAACAGAAATCGTATTTTTTAGGTAAATCGACTCTTGCGGGCCTGACATAGAATGGCATCAACTGAACTTGGCAGCCCAATGCTTTCAGGTGTTTGGCAACCTCGTTCGTCTGACAAGCAAAAAAATCGACTTTATTCCGAAACAATCGAACCCAATAATAATAGACCAGATATTTGCTGATCTTCTTTGGACATTCAATAAAATGAGGATTGTGCGCATAAACCACAGACCGTTCATTGTGGACGAAAGGCGGTAGGCTACAAAAAAACAATGTTCTTTTTCGCCGCGTCAGATAACGGAACAGCGTCTGTAACTCTCCGGTCTTAATAAAAGTTATATGTTGGTAGTTCTTTTTCTGAAGTGCTTCGTACACATTTTTGTACCCCACATAGACGAGAGTTTCATCATCTTGTTGCTCCAGATTCCTTAACAACTCCTCCAATAGTACGTATCCGCCTCCAAAATACGTATTTGATGCCTCTATAATCATTCCTGCAAGATAAAATTCAAATAACGCATGGTTATTTTCTCGAAATTCAACGTTTGACGAACTTCAGATGCATTGGCGGCAAGCCTGCAACGTAACTCTTCATTCTCGATTAGCCGATCCAAAGCAACTGCCATCGCTTCAGAATTGCCAGGCTCAACCAATAGGCCGTTTATACCGTCGGAGATAATATCACTCGGACCGGCCATGCAATCACTGCTAACGCACGCCATTGGCAAACTCATAGCTTCAATCAAAGCATTCGGATACCCTTCCAATAAGGAGGGTAATACGAATATTTGTGCTGCAGACAGATATGGTGCAAGTTGTTTCTGGTGTCCGGCGAATATAACCCGGTCTGCCACATGCAGGCTTTGCGCCAACGTCTCAAGCGAAGGCCGTTCTCCTCCGTCACCGACGATCATGAGCTGCCACTCCTTGTTTTTCAACTTTGAAAAAGCTTCAACCAGAATCCGGTGTCCCTTTTCCCGGGTCAAACGGCCAATCGATATGATTTGGTTTCTGGGTTCGCACGCGATCCGTTCGATTACATTCACTGGATTCGGAATTACCTCAATGCGGTTATTTCCGGTCTCCCGGCGGATCACATCCCGTGCAAAACTCGTCTGTGCAATAACGCCTTGTGCATATCTGTACAGCAATCGCTTCATTAAACGCTGCACAGCACCCATTCGCAGGGCGGGACTCATTCGATCCGACAAAAAAACAGGAATTCTCATAAATCGAGTGGCGAGAATCACATAGGGGTTTGTCCACTCTCCATAGGCCAGAATCACATCGGGGCAAATCCGTGCTACGCAGCGTCGCAGATAACACATCATCTGGAGTGCATACACATACCGGTTCGAAGAGCTGAAGGACGGTTCTATAAACTCCACGTCCGGGTTCAGTGTAAAGAAATGTTCCCTGCGGTACAATGCAACGACACTCACCTGATACCCCTTGGCATCGAAGGCGTTCGCCATTGAGGAGGATGCCCGTTCGATACCGCCGCCAGAGAGTCCGTTGTTGATTATCAGAAGTTTTTTACTCATTCCAAACAACCCGTTTGATATAGTCCGTATATGAAAGAATGATACGAACGACTTTGTCCGAGACATTGGGCATCGAATAGTCTGCCACCAAACGGAAATTCCTGGGTTTCGGAGCCAATGTCTGGTTCTGGAGCAAGACCTTGCATCACTCGTTCGGGATTCAGTCCGACCATCATAACGCTCGCTTCTTCCATGGCTTCCGGCCGTTCGTGTGCCTCGCGGATATTCAAGGCGCGGAAATTGAGGATCGACGACTCCTCGGAGATCGTACCGCTGTCTGACAACACGGCATTAGCATTCATTTGAAGCCGATTGTAATCGCTCAAACCCATCGGCTTCATCAAACGAACCAGTGCATTGAATTCAATGCCTTTCTTTTCGATCATCTTTCGTGTTCGGGGATGACACGAAAAAATCAGGGGACAACCGTAAGTTTCGGCAACAGTATTGAGAACCGTCACCAGATTCAGAAAATTTCGCTCCGAAGCGATATTTTCCTCGCGATGTGCCGAAACCACGAAATATTTATCCCGTTCCAACCCTAGTTTTTCGAGAATATCGGATTTTTCGATTTTCGGCAAGTACTGCATCAGGACTTCGTACATCGGACTTCCTGTTTTGATAACCCGATCCGGACGCAGTCCTTCGGCTAGCAGATATTCTCGTGCAATGTCCGAGTAGCAGAGATTTATATCCGACGTGTGATCTACAATCTTACGGTTCGACTCTTCGGGAACACGCTGGTCGAAACAGCGATTACCTGCTTCCATGTGGAAAATGGGGATATGGCGTTTTTTCGCGGCAATAGCGCATAGGCAGGAATTCGTGTCTCCTAGTACGAGGAATGCATCGGGCTTTTCCTGCTCCAAAATAGGGTCGATGTTGATCAAGATTTGTCCGGCGGTGGTCGTGGCATTGCCGGCGGCAGCATTCAGAAAATAGTCGGGTTTCCGAAGCTCTAGATCTTCGAAAAAGACTTCGTTCAGTTCATAATCGTAATTCTGTCCCGTGTGTACTAGAACATGGTTGATGGCCGGAGAAGTATCCAGTTTCTGAAGCACACAAGCTAAACGAATAATTTCAGGACGGGTTCCGACGACCGTCAATACCTTCATTTTTTTCATATCCAATATCGTTTAATATAACTTTTAACTTTGCCCCAATAATCGGCGTATAATACTCTGCTCCTGTATAATTTAAATGAAGTACATCCTTGAAATAAGACCGGAACTGCGGTTCGGCCAGCAATCCGGAATAGTCCACAACCGGGACACCGCAATTCCGCAATCTGCCGATGATCTTCGGTCTGAATTTACGTTCGGCAATTTGAAAAGCAGGAGAGATTGCAACGACAAGCCGAATTTTATTATCCTTACACAAACGTACGAATCGGTTCAGACACGCGATTTTTTCGGGGTCTAATTCTTCGTATTCAATCTGTTCCGGCACAAGAGGTTCATTGTAAATTCCAATGATCGGAATATATCCCTGCATCTTCATCGACGGATTGTTCCCTTTCACGAGACTCGTATACAGAATGTCTGAAGGTGTAGAGTTGAAAGCGAACGACCGGAACAAAAATTTCCATGGCTCATATATCCCCCTGCTATCCAGTACTTCCCTGATAGCTGCGCAATGTGCGTAAAGCGGAGACAATTGTGATAACTTGTCCTTGTCGGAGGCGGAAGAGGTCTTCAGGTAGTCGATGCTCCCCAATTCCAGTAATACTGCACGCGGCGTATGATGCAACAGGATCGTATTCAACAAGGCGTATTGATAATAAATATTCTGCCCTCCCGATCCAAAATTGAAGCAAGTCAGATTCGTACTGTCTTCCAAAATCGTCGGAATGTAATGGTTCTCTGCTCGGGAATATCCCATTACGAGCAACTCTTCATGCACTCCTTTTAAAGCATACGCTTTCTTATGGGATCTGGAGAAATAGAGTCGGTCCATCCCCCACCCAACACACCGATCAATAACGAACAGTGCCAACAAGAGGAATCCAAGGCTTACAATAACGCTTTGAATTTGCCGATTCATTATTTCAGAATTGGAAATAAATAAATTGTCCACCGTCGAATACGCCGAACAACAAAATGAATACAACCATTGCTACGACAGACAAGTGACTGATGAGCCAACAGCGGGAGTGTAGTAACCGAATCCCTCGCCCCAATTCATCTTGCACCTCCTTAATAAATAACAGGGACAGAGATAGCAAGCCCATTGAAAAGACGGGAAAATCGACAAACGGCATTCCTGATGAAGTAAAAATCCGGCCAATAATGGAAACCGCGGTCTCAATATCTGGAGCACGGAAGAAAATCCAGGCAAAATTGACAATGACAAAGGTTAGCAGAATTTGACCGAAGCCGGACATGCGCAACTTATCCTGCATGCGGACGGAAACGAATTTACGCCAAAAGTTCTCCACGATCTGAAAAAGACCATGCAGACCGCCCCAAACGATAAAGGTCCAACTTGCCCCATGCCACAAACCGCTGACTAGAAAAGTGATTAACAGATTACTCATATACCGGAATTGAGAAACCCGATTGCCGCCCAACGGAATATAAATATAGTCCCTAAACCAAGTAGATAGAGAAATATGCCAGCGACTCCAGAACTCCTTGATATTGTGAGCGAAATAAGGTCTTCGAAAATTTTCCATCAGCTGAATACCCATAATACGCGCGGCACCGATGGCTATAAGTGAGTAACCTGCGAAATCGCAATAGATCTGAATCGAATAAAAGAAAGAGGCCAGTAATAGCGTTGTACCGTTGTGGTGCTCGAAATTTCCGTATGCAACATCCACATAGATTGCCAATCGGTCTGCAACACATAACTTCATGAAATACCCCCAAACCATTTGCTTTAACCCTTCCATTACATTGTAATGACAAAGATGTTCCGGTTTTTTTAATTGGGGAAGCAACGCCGTAGCCCGGCCGATCGGCCCGGAGGTAACTTGAGGGAAAAATGCGATAAAGAGTGCATAAAGCCCGAAATTCCGCTCTGCCTTTACTACGCCCCGGTACACATCGATCAGATATCCCACAGCCATAAACGTATAAAAAGATATTCCAATTGGAAGCAGCAATTTCAATTCAGGTAGAGGCCAGCGCAGTCCGACGCTATCCAAAGCCGCGAAAACGGTACCGTTTAGAAAATTGTAATATTTAAAAATAAAAAGAAACGCCAGCGGAACGACACAGCCCAATGCAAGCAGCTGCTTTTTTGCTTTCCCAGACACACCTTCCCGTGCAATTCCTTGTGCGCAGACATAGGTGATGCCTGTAGTTGCGACCAAAAGAAGCGTGTAAACCGGTTGCCAATTGATATAAAAATAATAACTGGTCAATAAAAGAAATACCCAGCGGTAACAGTATGGAATCAGGTAATAAAGTACACAGACTGTCGGAAAAAACAGCAGGAACGCAAAAGAGGTAAAGAGCATCTAATAAAGCGAATTATTATTCTACCGGTTCGAAATAGGTGTCGGGCTTTGCCGGATCGAAGCACTCGTTG
>ENA-OPBM01001233-OPBM01001233.1-human-gut-metagenome-genome-assembly--contig:-NODE-1233-length-15834-cov-4.320553_pt1 | contig 15834 bp, 15 predicted proteins | sample MGYA00241069_ERZ501454 | MGnify/ENA primary metagenome ERZ501454 (study PRJEB25962, sample SAMEA2042625) | human gut metagenome | biome: human gut; feature: human-associated habitat; material: faeces... | reverse complement strand
AATATAAATAGATAAATACTAAAGTGGGTGTAGTATGAAAAGAGAGAAAAAGAAGCGAAATAAAATAATAATAGGATTAATAAGTATCCTGTTTTTAATGACAGTAGGATATGCAGCCTTTCAAACAAATTTAAATATAAAAGGAACCAGTAAGATAAGTAGTAACTGGGATATAAGAATAACAAATGTAACTTCAGGAACATCTACCGGTAATGGAGAGAATGCAAAAATCCCAACATGGACCAATCTAACAGCCAGTATGGAAGCAAACCTCTATGAAAAAGGTGATGCGATGGAATATCAAGTCACAGTAGAAAATAAAGGAACGTTTGATGCTAAACTAGAAAACATCTTAACTAATATAAAAAGTAATAATGAAGCTATAAAGATAAGTTTTAGTGGATATACCAAAGGAGAGAAACTATATAAGAATACTAGTAAAGTAGTAAATGTAAAGATCGAATATAATAAAGACTTTGAAGGAACCCCACCAAGTACAAGTAGTGAAGTAGAAATAACATTAGATTATGGGCAAGCTGAAGGAGGAACAATAAAGCCAACTAATGATTATTTAGTAACATATGATTACAAAACAAATGGCGGGACCTCATCAACAGGTCAAAATGAATACTTATCAGAAGGAAGTAAGATAGATTTAAGTTATACAGCAACCAAGAGTGGATGGACCTTTGCTGGATGGAATACAAATAAAGATGCCACAGTAGGATTAACAACATTAGAGATGAAGAATGCTGATGTAACGTTATATGCTATCTATAAGAAGACAATAAATGTAAGTTATAGTAAATCAAGTGAAATAACATCAATAGGAAAAACAACAGACAGTTGCGTTATGTATAATCTTTCATCAACATGTCAAATAACCTTACCAAGCATAACAGCAAGTAGTGGATATGGAGTAGATGGCTGGTATAACGGAAATACAAAAGTTGGAACAGAAGGCACAAAGGTAAATGTATCACCAGGGACAATGTTAGTTGCTAAAGGTGTGGGAAATATATATACCTTAATTTACAATTACAATGGAGCTAACGGAGGAAACAGTACAACAAGTAAAGCAGTAACATATAACTCAACATATGGGACCTTACCTTCACCAACAAGAAGTTATGTAGTAACATATAACTATAATGGAGCGTCTGGAGGAAATACGACAGCTAATGCAACTTCAAATTATACTTTTAATGGTTGGTATAAAGAAAACACATTTGCTAACCAAGTAACAAGTACAACCGTATATAATACAGTAGGTAATTCAACTATATATGCCAAATGGACAAGTACTTCAGTAATCTTACCAAGTCCAAGTAAAACAGGATATACATTTGGAGGGTGGTATAGTGATTCATCATTAACCAATAAAGTAGGAGAAGCAGGAGAAAGTTATACACCAACAAGTAACCAAACACTATATGCTAAATGGACAGATACAACAAAACCAACAGTAAGCTTAAATCCAAATACTCAAACAACATATGTGAAATCTCAGACGGTAACAGTAACATTAGCAGATGCCGGAAGTGGATTAAAAGCTAGTCAGCCAATATACTATGCATGGTCAACTTCAAATGCAACAGCTCCAACAACATGGTCAAGTATAACTTCAACAAATACAGTAGGCGCAAAGAGTGCGACAGTAACAGTTCCTGCAACATCAAGTTCAAGTTTAACTGGGACATATTATTTATGGATAAAAGCAGGAACCTTATCAGATGTAAGTGGAAATACTTCAAATCAAGTAGTGAGTGCTTTGTTTAAATTTGATAATACGCCTCCAACATGTACTTCAAGTGGGGCTTCAACAGCATGGATAGCTTTATCACAGACTATAAAAGGATCATGTAGTGATAGTCATAGTGGATGTTCAAACAGTCAAATTAGTAAAGCATATACAATTGCCTCAGGCACTTCCGGAAAGTATGATTCTTCTTATTCTCCGGGCACAGTAACAGACAATGCTGGCAATAGTGCAACTTGTCCTACTGTTAGAGTAAGGGTAACAGGAAATACCTTAAGTGATTATCAATCAGGAGCATTATTTATGCTTGATGGTAAAACTGGGCTTGGGACTACATCATGGACTGACCAAAGTGGAAATAAAAGAAATGCAACATTTGTTGGTGCGACAAAATCTACTAATTCAATGTATTGTGATGGTGTAAATGATTATGCAAAAATAGCTACATTAAATTACGGTTCTTTGACTTTGGAGAGCGTTACAAAGCCAACTGTTTTGAGTAAAGCTGAACAAGATATATTGGATAATTTTGAAGCCGGTGGATATGGACTATATATTACTTCTTCCTCAACAGCATTAATGGAAGCTCATAAAGGAGGAGCCTATGTTAATCCGGGGGCAACGACTATTAAAAATGGTCAAATAAATTATATTGGTGGTGCGGCAGATTCATCGTTAGTAAAATCTTATGTTAATGGATCTTTTAAACAAGTTAGTAAATCTGGAACTATCAAATATCCAATGTATAATGAGCCAATTCTTATTTGTGGTAATCCATATAGTGATAGGGTTAATGATGATGACTTTTTCTTTAAAGGGAATGTATATGCTGTAAGAATGTATTCATCAGTTTTAAGTAATGATCAAATGCAGAAACATTATGTAATAGATAAATCAAGATTTGGTTTTTAGGAGATGACAATATGAGGGAAAAAAGGAATATAATCATTATTCTTATACTGATAATTATTATAGTATTAGTTGGTATTATGTTTTTCACAAAGAAACCAAGAATAAATGAGCCGAGTGAAGATTTTAAGATTAATAATGAAAAGTACAAGTTGGAAGATAATACAATCTATTATGATGCCGAAATTATCAATAATAAAAAGACAGTGTTAAAGATTAATAAAATAGATATTACTTTTAAAGATAAAGAAGGAAAAAAGATAGTGACTATAACTAATGAGATTGGTAAGAATTTAGATGTATCTGAGTCCATATCTGTTTCAGCGCAAACTAAGGTTAATACAAATAAAAAAATAAAGGCTGTCGAATATAAAATATATTAAAGTAATTATATCAATAGTTAAAATGTAATTAATAAAAGGGTAATGTCAATTTATCCTTTTATTTTTACCATTTTTTTGGTATAATTACTTAAGTAATGCATTAGGAGGGATAGAAATGCGCGAATTTACAGAACAAGAATTAGTAAGAAGAGAAAAAGTCAATGAATTAATAGAGAAGGGGATTAAACCTTTTGGAGAAAAATTTGATGTAACATCAAATTCAATGATTATTAAGGATAATCATGAAATGCAGAGTAAGGAAGAATTAGAAGAGATAAAGGACGAAGTAGTTGTTGCTGGTAGAATTATGACTAAGAGACGTAATGGGAAAGCTGGTTTTTTCCATATTCAAGACAAATTTGGTCAAATTCAAATATATATTCGTTTAGATAATGTTGGCGAGGAAGCTTATGATTTATTTAAGTCTTCAGACATTGGTGACATTGTGGGAATTGAAGGATATGTATTTAAAACTAATACTGGTGAATTATCAATTCATGCAACTAACTATATTCATTTAACTAAAGCTTTGAGACCACTTCCAGAAAAATTCCATGGTCTTACGGATGTTGAAGAAAGATATAGAAGAAGATATGTTGATTTAATTATGAATGAAGATGCTAGAAAAGTAGCATTTGCTCGTCCAAAGATTATTAGAACTATTCAGAAATATTTAGATGATTTAGGATATGTTGAAGTTGAAACTCCAATTTTAAGTCCAATTTTAGGTGGGGCAGCAGCTCGTCCATTTACAACTCATCATAATGCTTTGGATATGCCATTTTATTTGAGAATTGCAACAGAACTTCCACTTAAGAGATTATTGGTTGGAGGAATGGACGCTGTTTATGAAATCGGGAGAATTTTTAGAAATGAAGGTGTAGACCGCACTCATAATCCTGAATTTACAACAATCGAACTTTATAAAGCTTATACTGATATGTATGGAATGATGGACATTGCGGAAGGTATTATTGCATCTGTATGTATGGAAATAAATGGGACTTATGATATCGTTTATAAAGGAAAAGAACTTTCTTTAAAACCACCATTTAGAAGAGCTCATATGGTTGATTTAATTAAAGAACAAACTGGGGTTGATTTCTGGAAGGAAATGACTTTAGAAGAAGCTAAAGAAATTGCCAAAGAACATCATGTTGAAGTTGAGGGACATTTTGCTTTCGGGCATATTGTAAATGCTTTTTATGAAGAATTTGTTGAAAAAACAATTGTTAATCCAACCTTTGTTTATGGACATCCAGTAGAAATTAGTCCACTTGCAAGAAAAAGTGAAGATCCAAGATATACTGAAAGATTTGAATTATTTATTGATGGCATGGAATACGCTAATGCCTTTACAGAATTAAATGATCCAATCGATCAATATGAAAGATTTGAAAATCAATTAAAAGAAAGAGACTTAGGTAACGAAGAAGCTAATGAAATGGATATGGATTTTGTTGAAGCGTTAGAATATGGTATGCCACCAGCTGGTGGAATGGGTATGGGAATTGATAGATTAGTTATGCTTATGACTGACTCTGAAACAATTAGAGAAGTAATTTTATTCCCACATATGAAAAATAAAAATTAGTTTTAGATTTTCTAAAACTTTTTTTCTTATTTAACTTGTAAAAATAATATGATTAAGGTAAAATTAAAATAGGTGAAGCGTATGAAACAAAAAGGATTTACATTAGTTGAGGTATTAGCAGTAATTGGAATTTTAGCGATTTTGGCGGTAATAACTTATCCGATAATTGATGATGTTATTACGGGATCAAGAGAGAAAAGTTTTAAAGCGAGTGTTGAGGAATTAGTAAATGCCGCAGAAGTAGATTATACAGAAAATGGGAGATCAGGAACTGTTATTTATTCATTAACAACAAGTAACACTTTTGCTTGTCCAGGATGCACGGCTTTAGATTATCAAGGTGAAATAAACAAGGGAAGTGGGGACATTATTCTAACGGATGGGAAAGTATCATCAATTACTATTTCTAATGATTTATATAAGGCAAGTTTAGATGGAGGAAAAGTTAAAGTAACTGAAAAATAACTCAAATGAGTTATTTTTTTACGCTTTCAATATTTTGTAGTTCAAAACGATATTTCTGATTTTTATTTACTTCTTCGATGAATGATTTATATGATCTTATCCATAATCTAGTGTCATCATATAATGCACGGTAGACAACATATTTTTCTAAAGTTTCACTATGAGTGGCGATGTCTTCAACAAGATAGTAATCGCCTTTATGATGTTTATAAATTCCTTTGATTTTAACTTCCATTTATTCACCTCTATGGTAATTATATCATTTGATATATCAAAGGTAAAGATGATTTACAAAATAAAAAGCCCTTCAAATGAAGGACTTTAATTACAAAGTGGCGTCTCCGATAGGATTCGAACCTATGACCCACGCCTTAGAAGGGCGTTGCTCTATCCAGCTGAGCTACGGAGACAGCTTGCACTTTTAACGAGTGCAAATTAATTATACTATATTTTTTTCTTACTTTCAAGACTTTTTAATGTAGTTTTGTAAATTTCCTGGTTGTCAACTTTAAAAACAACTTGATTTACATCATAATTATCTTCAATTGATAAACAAATAGTATAGATGACTTCTTCTAAAACTTCTTTGGTTGTAACATCATCAAATATATATGAGTTAAATTCTAAATTCATAGTATCGTTGTCAATGTTACTAGAAACTAGTTTAGTTTCATCATTTAGAAAACTCATAAGCCGTTCATTATGGTTAAAATTAGTTGTTAATTCATCGATGATGATGGTTATTTTATCTCGATCATCATTTAGATATTTTGTAACTGGAACATAATACTTTTTGTCGTTAATTTCATTAACATAATAGACAGTTACTTCATTAATACTGGTAGTTTTAGTAAAATCGTACTCTTTATTTATGCCAAATGATCTATCTAGCGTACTTGGTAAATTGGCCTTAGTTTTTGGCAATTTAGTTAGTATTTCACCATCGACATATATAATAACTTTATTAACATCGTCAATCGAAGTTAAGGTATACACAATAGCTTCAATCATTTTTTCTTCGTGTTCTTCATCGACGTCTAATAGGTCACTTGAAAAATCAACTTTAATAAGGCCCTTGTTATATTTTAGTGATAAAACTTGAGTATCTGGTGGAATAATTGCACTAAAACCACTAGGTATTTTACTATCCGAACCACCAACTGTCAAAATATTTAAAAGTTCTTTAGCTTTTTCTTCGATTTGACCGCTTGTTAAAACAACTTCGGTTAGAGCAACATAGCTATTTTTATCCATCAAAAAGATAGGATTGGTATTAACGTTTGAATCCACATATTCTAATTCAGAATCAACGTCCAATTTAGGTTCATTTCCGGGGAGAAGATATATCAGTAGAATGGCAAACAAGGCCGCCGAGGTTAAACCGATTTTACGTAAACTTAGTTTTTTTAACATTACAATCACCTATTTAAATAATATGAAAAAAAAGGTTTTTTATTAACCCTTTTATAATGAAAGTTCTCCAAGTTTTAAAAGCTCAACCACAGCCCCAGCACGACCCTTTACTCCAAGCTTTTGCATCGCGTTAGAAATATGATTGCGAACTGTCTTTTCACTTATTTCAAGAATGGCAGCAATTTCACTGGTTGTTTTGTTGTCAATTAATAGTTCAAACACTTCACGTTCTCTTTTTGTTAAAATACCCTTTTTCATAATTCCCTCACTTCCTAAGTTGGGTGGTTTATATTTACTCATATTATTTTATGCACACCCTTGATATTAGTGAGAAGAAAAGCCTAAAAATACAAAAAAACTCTAGTTAAGAGTTATTTTTGAAATTTAACAGATACGGCAACTGCGGTATCAAATTCTGATTGAACAGTACGCATTATTTTATTAGCAAGCGCTTTGTCATGCTTTTTACTGTCAACGACAACGGAAATGTCACTACCATTTATCTTAACAAATGCTTTAAGTTTATGTTCACTTTGAATTTTCTTTTCTACTGATTCTTCTTGACTGCGATTTTGGTTTAATTTTTGCATTTTTTCAAAAGCTTGGTTTTTTTCATCAGTAGATGATTTTGAGTTTGTAAGAACTGTTTTTAATTCATTTATCTCATCTAACATTTGTTCTTCAGATTCTACCCTTAAAGCAACTAGTTCAGCGCTTTCATTATCACTACTTTCGGCTGAGACAGTTTTGGTTTGTTTTTCTTCTTTTGTATTGTTATTTGTTGTCATCAGTAATTCGCTAGGCATAGTTATGTAATACACACTAAGCACTAATATCAAACTAAACAGCGTCAAAAACCACAAACTTCTTTTATTTATCATTATTATCCCTCCTAGTACATTCCTAATTAATTATATTAAGGTATCTTGTTTTTATTACAATTATATTTAGGATTATTTAATTTCTAAGACTGTTTATTTTGCAGTTGCTGGGATAAATTGGTTATGTTATAATATTAAATGTAGAGGTGAAGCGGAATGAATGGTATAACTTCATGGGAAGATAGAAAAAAATTTTTTAAGGATATAGATGTTGAAGATGAAGTAGCTGTCAATGAGGCAAGAGATAAATTTGAAATTACAAAATCTAAATATTATTTTGACGATTTAAGTGATAGTGATCTTGAAATGTATATGTTTCAAATTGCTTTTTTAGAATATGAGGAATTAAAGTCCGCTTTTTCAACAGAAAAAACTTCAATTTTAGATGAAGGCAAAGTTGTGCTGAATGACGGCGAGGAAATAATTGATAGATTAATCTTACGCGATTATACTATTAAATATCTTAAGACTATAGCACCTGATGTTGAAAGATTGGTAGATAATGCGTCTAGCCCTAGTTCTTTAAAAGCTGATCAACGTTTATTTAAATTACGTAATAATATAGTGACAAATAATAGACAATTAGTAGCAGAAGTCTTTAGATATTATTTGATGGATGTAACTATGACTGATGAAGGATATGAACTCATTAATGGATTAACTGGTGAGAAGCACCTTTTAGGGCAGGATAGTCTATTATCCTTGGTTTTAGATAGAGGCAAGGATATGTTTAATTTTACTGATAAGTTTCCTGGAGGTAGTCATCCAGAGCCTATCTTTAATTATGATAGTAGTTACTGGCGACAATATTCAATTGCGCTTCGTCAAGACTATATTGCTACGGATAAAGAATTAAGGTCAGTTTTAGGTAGTGCAATTTTAGATTCTGAATATAACGAGTATGATAGTATCTTAGGAATAGCTAGTTTCAAGAAGTGTTTAGCAAATTATAGAGAATATGCTGAAGGGTATAAATTAAATCAGGATTTAGCGGTTTATGAGGTACAGGAGACACAAGAAAAGAAGCCAGGACATTAGGCTTCTTTTTTTGGTATAAGTTTACTTAATCCAACACCATTTGAGGCTTTTAAGTAAACTGATTTGTTTTTTAAAATTTCAGGATCTACGTCGTCAACTTTGGGATAATAGAAGACATTAAAGTCTTTTTTTCTTAAGTAATTATATACTTTTTTCATTTCTTTACCAACTAGATGGATTTCATTAAAGCTAAGATTATTTTTAAACATGTATTTAGCAATGTTCATATGAATTTTATTACTCATACGTCCTTGTTCTAAAATATCACCTAGGATAACAATTTTGTTTTTATTAGTTTGTTTATAAAAATATTCTAAACCGCTAATCATGGTTTCGTATGAGGCATTATAGCAGTCATTGATTAAAATGTTACGGCCAATATTCATTTTTTCCATACGACTTGGCGCACATTTAAAATTGTCGATTCCTTTAATGATGTTTTTAATATCCATTTCTAATAACAAGCCAATTTTTAAGGCACAAATTGAATAGTTAATAAGGTATTCAATATCATTATTAATAGTAATTTTATGACGTTTGTTATTTACAGTAATGGTGTAACGATTTTTCTTACCTAAAATTATATTTGAAATGTCGCTTTCATGAACACCATATTCAATAATATTTTCGGCATCTATTTTAGCATGTTTAATCATGGAATCATCCATGTTACGTAAGAAATAGCGACTGTCTTTGGCAATACTTGTTTTTTCTTTTAGGGTATTTTTTAGTTTTTTAAAATTGCCAATATGGGCAGTTCCGATATTAGTTACTAAAGTAATTGTCGGTTTACAAATATTTCTTAAAAAGGCTATTTCACCCATATGGTTTGATCCTAATTCTAATAAGACAACATCTTCACCGTTATAATTAATTAGAGTTAAGGGCATCCCTATATGATTATTTAAATTACCAACGGTTGTTAAAACGTTGAATTCAGTTTTTAAAACGCTATAAATCATTTCTCTTTGACTAGTTTTTCCAAAACTTCCAGTTAAGGCAATAACAGGTACGGTTAAACGTTCTCTAGTTTTAGTAGCTAATTCTTGAAGGGCTTTTAAGCAGTCTTTTACTTCAACAATAACTAATTTTTTATTTTTGGCCAAAGCTTCTTCAATAATATCTTCATGTCCAGGTTCAACAAAAAAACCAGCTAATCCTTCATCAACACCATTTAAAATATAGTTATGACCATCGGTTTTACCTTTTAATGGAAAGAACATAGTTTTTCCTTTGATATCGTTTGTATTTATAGTGAAGTGGTCGATATTTGTACTTTCACCATTTATTAATTTTGATTTGCTTAATTCTAGTATTTCTTTAATAAGCATAATATCACCTCGTTTTTTTAGTAAGCACACATATTATAATACATTTTATGAAATAGGGCAAATAAAATAATTGAAAATTGATAAAAACATGCTATAATGTTTGTAATAGTAGATAATAGCGTTAAGAATATAGGTGAAATAAATGAGAGAAAAAGGGTTTACGTTAATAGAATTGATAGGAGTAATAGTTTTAGTAAGTTTAATGATATTAATAATTATTCCAACAGTCGAAAAAGCGGTAAAAAAAGGTGAAGAGAATGCCGATAAACAACTTAAAGATAATATGATATTAGCAGCAAAAAGTTGGGCAGTTGATAATAAAGGGAAAATGCCACAAGAACCTGGCGTAAAAATCAATATATGGTTAAGTGATTTACAGAAAGATGGTTATATTGAAAGAGATATTAAATTACCATCTACAGGAGCTAGTATTGATGAAGCATGTATTGAGGTAACAAATAAATCATCAAGTGTAGCTAAAAAAGATGTGTATGATTATGTATATAATGATAATTGTACAATCAATCTGGATTTAGTAATAATTGGTAAAATAGACGGAAAAACACCAATAACAAGTGGAACTTGGACGAATAAGGATATAACATTAACGGCAACGAGTAGTTATACAGGAACGTATCAATGGTATAGCGGAAGTACAGCGATAAATGGGGCTACTAAAAAAAGTTATGTAGCAACAAAGGGTGCGAACAGTGAAGGAAAAGTAACATATAAAGTAAAGATGAAATCAGAAAAGAGAAATCCGGAAGCGACATATGTAGCGGCAATTGATAAGAAAGCCCCAGCAATATCAATAACAACAAAGATAGCGACGAAAGATAATTTAACAATTACGTTATCTGAAAGTAGTAGTGGAAGTGGATTAAAAGGATATGCGATAACAAATACGGCAGCGGTTCCAAGTACATGGACAGCGATAAGTGGAACTAGTTATTCAAATACGTTTAGTAAAGCAACCGGGACATATTATATTCATGTAAAAGATGCGGTAGGAAATACAGCGTCTAAAAAAGTAGATATAATATCAATGGATCCACCGACATGTACAATTAGTTTAAGTGGAACAGTAGGAACAAATAGTTGGTATAAGACAAATGTCGGAGTAACATTAAATGGAGTTGGAACAGTAAGTACTAAAGGACTTGCAACTACACAGAATTCAACAAATGGTACTTCTTCATTAACACACAGTTCAGATACAGCGGGGATTACATATTATGGATATGTATCAAATGTGGCTGGAAGTAATAGTTGTTCTAAATCATTTAAAAGAGATGCTGCAGCGCCTTCGATATCAGTGTCGACTAAGATATCAGAGTCTAGTAATTTGACTTTAACATTGCAAGACAATATGAGCGGACTTTCGGGGTATGCAATAACAACTAGTACAGCAACACCAAGTAGTTGGACAAGTATAAGTGGAACAAATTATTCAACAACAGTGACTAAAACTACTGGAACATATTATGTTCACGCTAAAGATTTAGCTGGTAATACAACTTATAAAAGTATTTATGTTCAGGCTTTGAAACCACCAACGTGTACACTTAGTTTAAGTGGAACAGTTGGAAACAATAGTTGGTATGTTGGGAATGTGACTGTATCAATGACAACTTCAGGAACAGCTACAACAAAGGGGCTTGCAACATCAGCTGGCTCAACAAATGGGAAGACATCAGTTGTACATAGTTCCGATGGAAAAAGTATTACTTATTATGGTTATGTAGCTAATGCAGCTGGTGGAAATAGTTGTTCAACAACATTTAAGAGGGATGCGACTAAACCTTCAATGAGTAACATAGTTAATAGTAGTGGAGGTAGTTGGACAAATCAAAATGTTACAATTTCAGCTAATGCAAGTGATGGAACTTCAGGCATGAATAATATAAAATATAGTTATTCGTCAAATGGTTCCGGTACTGCTAACGATTGGGATTCAGGATCTTCAGCTACATATGTCAAAGGAACATGGTCTGCAAATCGAAATAATACAGTTTATCTTGTAGCGACTGATAATGCTGGAAATCAAAGTATTTATAATGCTGGTGCTGTAAAAATTGATAAGACGCCACCAAACGCGCCTTATGTTGGCTCACTTTGGCTTGGTGGAAGTTTAAATGTCAACGGTAATAGTTGTAGTAATGTTGGTGGCGGTCAAGGAAATGCCTCTTGTGATGTGTATATTTCTACAGGTCGTTATAGTACATGGTGGTTTGATAGTTCATATTCTCACTCTGATGCTGGAGGTAGTGGAATAAATTATAATCAGAATTATTGGACACACAATGGTAGTAGTTCAGACTATTATCCAAATTGGTCTACCAGTTGCTGTGGGAACTGGGAAGCGGATAGTGGTGGTTATAATTCGGCAACATGGATTACCTGGGGATTGAGAAGCGTCGATAATGCTGGAAATGTTGGGTACACAACAACGGTTAGATTTCATATAAGCTATTGGTAAAATATAATTTACTAAGATAAAATCTAAAGGAGGGTATATGAATTTAAAAAAAATAGCAGTATTTTTAGTCATCATTGTATTAACGGGATGTGGAATATCTGAACCCAAACAAAATGAAACTAAAACTCAAGAAAATAAAGAGAAGTCGGTAATTATAAATGATGGAAATATGGAAACCATTAACAGTAAAGGATTTAAAATAGATTTAGAAAAAAACGAAGATAATGCTATTATTGTTATTCAAAATGATAAGGTGAAAAAAGATCAGGCATATCGAATAGATTTTACGATTCATCAAAAAGAGGGTAATTCTACAGTCCAAGAAGCTTATATACCTGCTAATATGCCTGAACCTTTAAGACTAAATACTAATTTAAAATCAAATGATGTAACTAATATTGAATATAAAATAACTGAAACTAAATCTATTTTAAAAGGTAGTAATAAGAACTAATTATATTTAATATTAGCGTCCAAAGACTAAATAAAAAAGGTGTTACCCTACGGTAACATCTTTTTTGATATCCATTATTACTGGTAAAATAATTGGTTTTCTTCCAGTTTGGTTATTGATATAGCTAGATACATTATTGATTATTTCTGATTTAACTTCAGAGTAATTAACGCCAGTTTTTATTGTATTATTTATTGCATCTTTGCTTATTCTTTCTAGTTTTTTTAATAGTTCAATGTTATCATTTACTAGAACAAAACCACGTGTAATAATATTTGGATTACTTAATAATTTATGATTTTTGGTATCAATGTTGGCAATGACAACAACAATGCCGTCATTGGCCATTACTTTACGGTCTTTCATTACAGCGTTACTAACGTCTCCGATACGATTACCATCAACGTAGATATCACCAGCTTGGATTTTCCCGCCTTGGTGAATAACACCGTCTTTAAGAATTAAAACATCACCGTTGCCTAAAATAAAAGTATTTTCTTTTGGCACACCACATTCGATAGCTAAATCAGCATGGGTTTTAAGCATACGATATTCACCGTGAAATGGCATGAAGTATTTAGGTTTAGCTAGTCTGATCATAAGTTTTAATTCATCTTGGTTACCGTGTCCACTAGTGTGGATATCACTTAATGATGTGTTTGTATAAACGGTAACTCCCTTTAAATATAGTTTGTTAATTGTACGTGAAATACTTAATGCGTTTCCTGGAATAGCTGATGAAGAGAATACAACTACATCATCAGGCCTTAGTTTAATTTGTCTGAATGTTCCATTTGCTATGCGGCTTAATGCGGCTAATGGTTCACCTTGGCTTCCAGTACATAGTAAGCAAATTTTATCTGATGGATATTTACTTGCTTCTTCTTGAGTTATGAAAATATCTTTATGTTTGATATAGCCACCTTCTGTTGAAATTTCAAGATTATTAACCATGCTGCGGCCAAATACACAAATTTTACGATTGTGTCTTTTACAAGTATCAACGATATGTTTTAAACGATAGATATTAGAAGCAAATGTCGCAATAATAATACGACTATTGTGTTTATTAAATAACTCTTCTAGAGCTTCGTCAACTTTTGACTCACTTTTACTCATACCTTCGCTTAAAGCATTTGTACTATCACTCATTAAAAGAGCAACACCTTCTTCACCAATTTTTGCAATTTTGTGAAGATTAGCCATTGGGCCAATTGGTGTTAAGTCAAATTTAAAGTCACCAGTTGTAACAATGTTACCATTTGGAGTGTGAATACACATACCGTGAGAATCTGGAATAGAGTGAGTTGTTCTAAAGAACTCAATACTTAAATATTTATATTTATAAATGTCTTTTTCCGTATATACATGTAAATTATTGTATTTTATTCCACGATCTTCTAGTTTTCTTCTAATAAGACCAACCGCTTGATTTGGGGCATAGATATTTGGAATATCTACCATTTGTAATAAAAATGGTATACCTCCTATATGATCCTCATGTCCGTGAGTAATGAAAAGCCCCTTTATTTTGCTTTCGTTTTGTTTTAAAAACGTATAGTCTGGAATGACATAGTCGATTCCCATTAATTCTCCCTCAGGGAAAATAGTACCCGCATCAGTAATAATTATTTCATCATTATGCATTACACAATACATATTTTTTCCGACTTCACCGAGTCCGCCTAAAGCGAATACTGCAGTTTCGTCTGGTTTTATAAAATTCATAAAAACTCCTTTCTTAAGATTAAAAAACTGACTTATAACATTATATACTGTTTTTTAGATTTTGGCAAGTTAGAAAGTTTAGCTATTGTTAAAGAGAGGATAATTAATTTTATTTTTCTATTTTAAATTCATCTTGAATATGGTATAAAAATTTGCTATAATGAAAACATAATAAAGGGACGGAGGACTAGCAATGAAAAAAATCATTAAAAATATTTCACCAAAACAATGGGCATTGGTTGCAGTAGTAGCTATTTTAATTATTGGGGCAATTATTTTAGGTGTTATGAATTTAAATAAAGATGATAGTGTTAGTAAAACTAATGATGCTTTAGCGCCAGCTAAAGTGGATAATTTAAAAATTGATCATATAGATATTGCTAAACAAGAAAAGAATTATGTTTATGAGGCTGATATTACTAATTCTAGTGATGAGGTAAATAAAATTGAATCAATAGATATTATTGTTAAAGATAAGGATGGAAAAGAAATAGTAACATTACTCGGATATATTGGCGCTGATATGAAAGCTAATGAAACTAGGCGTATTCAGGCTTCGACAATGACAGAACTTGATAAAAACGAAATTGGAAAAATTGAATATAAAGAACATAAATAAGAAATGACAAATAATTTCTTATTTTTTCATATACTTAAATTGACATAGGTATTCATTTTGAGTATACTAATGGTGCTTGGAGGTAGTATATATGAGCAATAAACAAAATTATTCTGGTAACTTATCTGCTAGTAAAATGGCTAAGGAAGATAAAGAAAGTGAACCCGCACCCTTAGTGGGAATTGAGGCTCATAAGGTAATATATAAAGATTTTTATGACTATGTTAGAAAACATGAAAAAAAATATAGTAAACCAAGAAATTTGGTAAGAGTAGGAGCTGCAATAGCTTTAGTTAGTGGAGCCGCTTTTGCTGCGTATACAAGTGGTGCTGATACTTTAGTCTTTTCTGGTGGAACTTTGTTAATTGGTTCTTATTTATATGGCTTACATGTTAAAAGCGACTATAATATGACTGATAATTGTCGCCAAGTAATAAATCACCATAATTTAGTTATTGATTATTTAAACGATAATGGGATGACAATAGAAGATGATGTGGAGTTACGTCATAATGAAACGTTTCCAATAGATATACTAGAAGAAGTAGATAATAGATCTCTTACTTTTTATGTGAATGGTGAATTAGAAAGACAAAAAAGAAATAGGGAGGCTGGAAATAAGCCTGCGATTATCGATAAGACGCCAAGAGCTAATAGAGAAGGTAAACAAATAATATATTCAACTCACTATAATTAGTAGTTTTGAATTTTTAGTTAAGCTTTAGTTAAAATATTAACTAAGCTTTTTTTTGCTGAAATGGAGTTGAAATTATTGACATAG
>ENA-OPBM01001190-OPBM01001190.1-human-gut-metagenome-genome-assembly--contig:-NODE-1190-length-16406-cov-2.668644_pt1 | contig 16406 bp, 8 predicted proteins | sample MGYA00241069_ERZ501454 | MGnify/ENA primary metagenome ERZ501454 (study PRJEB25962, sample SAMEA2042625) | human gut metagenome | biome: human gut; feature: human-associated habitat; material: faeces... | reverse complement strand
CCGGCGGCCGCCGATCTGGCTGCCTTCCAGTCCGTCCACCCAGTCGAGCACGCCCCAGTGGGGGCAGGAGTAGTAGCTGTACGAACCGCCGAAGGCGAGGTCGAGCTTCCGCACCGAGTAGGCCGCCGAGGCGTTCAGACCTCCGAGGTGGTTGCGCATGATCTTCTCGCGGACGAGGTCGGCCTCCTTTCCGGCAGCGACGTCGGCCGGGATATTGAGGTATTCGGAGAGCGTGCGTGCGTCCTTGTACTGCTTGTAGAAGCCGTAGCCGTAGGTGTAGAATCCCGTGGCGTTGAGGGTCCACTTCTCGTTGAAACGGTGGGAGAGCACCAGCTGGTTGTTGATTTGCAGGTAGTTGTCCGTCTGATCGTCGTAATAGTCTACCGTGGCGCGCTGCCGCTCGCCGTCCTTCATATAATAATAGGAGTGCGGTCCGTTCGAGGTGTAGTACATGCCCTCGGTGTGGAACCTCCGGCCGTTGAGACGCATCTCCTCTTTCGTCGCGCCCGTGTAGGTGAGTCCCGTTTTGGCCTTGCCGCCGAACGAAATCAGCTTGAGCATCGTGTTGCCGTTGTAGTAGCCGGCCTGGAACATGTAGGATTTGAGGTCCGTGGCTCCGCGGTCGATGTAGCCTTCCGAGCCGATGTGCGTCAGCCGCGCGTCGAGGGTCCAGTGGCCGCCCATCAGGCCCGAGGAGATGTGCACGGCCTGCTTGTTGGTGTTGTACGAGCCGTAGGAGAGCGACGCGTCGCCGCCGAATTCGGTTTGCAGGGCGTCGGTCGACATGTTGACCGCTCCGCCGAAGGCTCCCGTGCCGTTGGTCGAGATCCCGGCGCCGCGCTGCACCTGAATGCTTCCCACGGCCGAGACGAGGTCGGGGGTGTCGTACCAGTACATCGAGTGCGAGTCGGGGTTGTTCATCGCCACGCCGTTGATCGTGACGTTGAGACGCGTCGGGTCCGTGCCGCGCAGGCGCACGGCCGTGCCGCCGATGCCGATGCCCGTTTCGTTGGTGGCGATCATCGAGGGGGTCAGGGCCAGCAGCGTGGGGATGTCGGTTCCGTAGCTGTTGCGGGCGATCTCTTCGCGCTGGATGTCGGAGTAGGCCACGGGGGTGTTCGGGGTTGCGCGCGTGGCGGTCACCTCGACCTCCTGCAAGCGGTACATTCTGACCGAATCGCCGGCGTTTTGGTTGGCGGGCTGCTTCTCTTCAGCCCGCAGCTGTGCGGCCGAGCAGAGCGCGGCGGCCGCAAGTGAAAGAAAAATCCTTTTCATCGTTAAACTTTTTGAGTTAATGGACTGAAAAGGGGTATGTGTTGTTGATTACGCTTCGTCCCGGTCTCGGCATTACCCGTCTCCGGTTCAATGGGTATAATCTCAGCCTGACAGTAAGGCACCCCTTTGAAATATCGGGTGCAAAGGTAAGTAATAAAAATTAAAAATTAAAAATTAAGAATTAAAAATTGTCGGAAAGGATACCCGTAAATTTCGATGTATCTGGTGCCGAAAATAAGTTCGGTCCTCCAATTTGTCGAAACGCACAGTGCGATTTTCCGCAGGTAATTTTTAATTCTTAATTTTTCATTTTTAATTCCTTAGAACGTTCCGAAGCGGAAAACGATCTTCTGGCAGTAGGTTTCGCCGGGGCGGAGCAGCGGCGAGGGGAATTCGGGGTGGTTCACGGCGTCGGGATAGTTCTGGCACTCGACGGCTACGCCGTCGTAGTCCGCATAGCGGCCGCCGGTCTTGGTCTCGGGGCAGCCGCCCGCGAGCCAGTTGCCCGTGTAGATCATCACGCTGGGCTGCGACGAGAGCACCGTCACCGAACGGCCCGACCGGGGTTCGCGTAGGGTGCCGACCTCGCCCAGAATATTGGGCTTCCAGCCGTCGACGACGAAGGGATGGTCATAGCCCTTGAAGTCGCGGATGTGGTTGAACTCCGACGAGATGCCGGGGCGGAAAGAGCGGAATTCCCGAAAATCCTGCGGGGTTCCGGCTGCGTCCAGAAGCTTGCCCGTGGGGATCTGGCGTTCGTTCATTTCCAGAATCTTCGAGCTGTTCAGGCGCAGTTCGTGGTCGAGCACCGACCCGCTGCCTTCGCCCGCGAGGTTGAAATAGACATGGTTGGTGAGGTTCACCACGGTCGTCTTGTCGGTCCGTGCGAGGTAGGTGATCTCCAGCGCGTTGTCGTCGTCGAAATCGAATACGGCCTCGACGCACAGCTCGCCGGGATAGCCCTGGTCGCCGTCCTCCGAGACGAGCGACATCACCACGCGGTTGGTCTCCACGCGGCTCTCCCAGATGCGGTTGGCGAAGTTCTTCGTTCCGCCGTGCAGGTGGTTCACGCCGTTGTTGACCTCCAGCCGGTACTCCTTGCCCTCGACGGTCATCTGCCCGAAGGCGATGCGGTTGGCGCAGCGTCCCACGCTCTTTCCCGAGGCGGCTCCGTCGAAGAAGTAGCCTTCGGGGTGTTTGTATCCCAGCGCCACGTCGGCCATGCGGCCCTCGCGGTCGGGCATCTTCACCGAGACGATCGCCGCGCCGTAGTTCGTGAGCTGCACTTCGGCTCCCGAGTCGTTGCGCAGCGTGTAGCGAATGATTGCCTCGCCCTCCGGGGTCATGCCCCAGACGTGTTGTTCGATTTGTACCATAGTTTAATATAAGTTCGACGGGGTTAGGTTGTTTTCAGATCGGAGCGATTTTGTCTATGAACCCCCATCGAACTTATATTACGGCGTTTTTAACGCCGGGGCTCATGTTGAAAATCCCTCTGAATCTCCCTTTGAAAAGGACGACTTTACTCTATTGCGGGTTTTAGATTGGTCAGCAGATTGTCGATACGCTTCAGACACTCCTCTTTGCCGATGAACGACGTTACGTCGTACATGCCCGGGCCTTTTCCGGCGCCCACGAGGGCCAGCCGCAGGGTGTTCATCACCTGGCCCATGCCGTAGCCCTTCTCCTCGATCCAGGCGTGGACGATGCGTTCGGTGTTCTCCAGCGAGAAATCGTCGATTCCCGCCAGCACGTCGCGCAACTCCCGCAGAATGGAGGGATTCTGCCCCTTCCAGTACTTGCGCACCTGCTTTTCCTCATACTCCCGGGGAGCCTCGAAGAAGAACGACGTGAGGTCCCACAGATCGGTCGTGAACGTGGCGCGCTCCTTCATAATGCCCGCGGCTTTGCCGGCCACGGCGTCCGAAACCTCGATGCCGTGGCTGCGCAGGACGGGCTGGTAGAGGGCCGCCAGTTCGGCGTCGGTCTTGTGGTGCATGTACTGGGCGTTGAACCACCGGGCCTTGTCGGGCTGGAATCGGGCGCCCGATTTCGAGACGCGGTCGAGCGAGAAGCTGTCGATCAGCTCCTGCATCGAGAAGATCTCCTGCTCCGTGCCGGGGTTCCAGCCCAGCAGCGCCAGCATGTTGATGAACGCCTCGGGGAAATAGCCGTCCTCGCGGTAGCCGCGGGCCGTTTCGCCCGTCGGGGAGGTCCAGAAGAGCGGGAATACGGGGAAGCCCATCTTGTCGCCGTCGCGCTTCGAGAGCTTGCCGCCGCCCGTGGGTTTGAGCAGCAGGGGCAGGTGGGCGAAGCGGGGCTGACGCTCCTGCCAGCCGAAAGCCCGGTAGAGCAGGTAGTGCAGCGGCAGCGAAGGCAGCCACTCCTCGCCGCGGATGACGTGCGAGACTTCCATCAGGTAGTCGTCCACGATGTTGGCGAGGTGGTAGGTGGGCAGTGCGTCGGCCGATTTGTAAAGCACCTTGTCGTCGAGCGTCGTGGTGTTCACCTCTACATGGCCGCGGATCAGGTCGTCCATTTCGACGGTCTGGTTTTCGGGCATCCGGAAGCGGATCACCCACTGGTCGCCGCGGTCGAGGCGCGCCTTCACCTCCTCGGCGGGCAGCGCCAGCGACGTGGCCAGCTTCTCGCGCACCGCATAATTATAGGCGAACGCCTCGCCGCGCGCCTCGGCCTCCCTGCGCAGGGCGTCCAATTCCTTGGCCGTGTCGAAGGCGTAGTAGGCCCAGCCCGCCTCGACGAGTTGCAGGGCGTATTTGAGGTAGATTTCGCGCCGCTCGCTCTGGCGGTAGGGGGCGTGGGGACCTCCCGCGCCGACGCCTTCGTCGATCTCGATGCCGCACCATTTGAGCGATTCGAGGATATACTCTTCGGCGCCCGGCACGAAACGCTGCGAGTCGGTGTCCTCGATGCGGAGGATCATCACACCGCCGTGCTGACGGGCGAAAAGGTAGTTGTAGAGGGCCGTGCGGACGCCGCCGATGTGGAGCGGCCCCGTGGGGCTGGGTGCAAAGCGCACTCTTACGGGTCTGGACATAATGATATGCTGTTTATGTATTGTTCCGTGTTTGGTCTCTCTTCGGGTCAGACGTTGAACAGGAAGTGCATGATGTCGCCGTCCTCGACGACATACTCCTTGCCTTCGATCGACAGTTTGCCCGCATCGCGGCACGCCTTCTCCGAACCCAGAGCGGTGTAGTCGTCGTACTTGATGACCTCGGCGCGGATGAACCCCTTTTCGAAATCGGTGTGGATGATGCCGGCCGTCTGCGGGGCTTTCATGCCGCGCAGGTAGGTCCAGGCGCGGGTCTCGTCGGCCCCGGTGGTGAAGAATGTTTCGAGGTTGAGCAATTTGTAGGCCGATTTGATCAGGCGCGCCACGCCCGACTCCTCCAGCCCCAGGTCTTCGAGGAACATCTGCCGCTCGTCGAAGTCTTCCAGTTCGGCGATGTCGGCCTCCGTGGCGGCGGCGATGACGAGCATTTCGGCCCGCTCGCCGGCGATGGCCGCACGGACCGCCTCGGTGTAGGCGTTGCCCGTAGCGGCGCTCTTTTCATCGACGTTGCAGACGTACAGCACCGGTTTGTCGGTCAGCAGGTTGAGGTCGGCGACCAGTTTGCGGTCCTCCTTGTCGAGTTCCACGGTGCGGGCCGAAAGCCCCTGTTCCAGCACCGACTTGTACTGCAAGAGCAGCTCCACGGCGCGCTTGGCCTGCTTGTCGCCGCCCGAGGTGGCCTGCTTCTGGGTCTTGGAGAGCCGGTTCTCGACGGTTTCGAGATCCTTCAGCTGCAATTCGGTGTCGATGATGCCCTTGTCGCGCACGGGGTCTATCGAGCCGTCGACGTGGGTGATGTTGCCGTTGTCGAAGCACCGCAGGACGTGGATGATCGCATTCGTGTTGCGGATGTTGCCCAGAAATTTGTTGCCCAGACCTTCGCCCTTCGAGGCGCCCTTCACGAGGCCCGCGATGTCGACGATTTCGATCGTCGTCGGGACCACGCGCTTGGGGTTGTCGATCTCCGCGAGGCGGATCAGCCGCCGGTCGGGGACCGTGATCACGCCCACATTGGGCTCGATGGTGCAGAAAGGAAAGTTTGCCGCCTGTGCCTTTGCATTGGACAGACAGTTGAAAAGGGTCGATTTACCCACGTTCGGCAAGCCGACGATGCCGCATTGTAACGCCATTTATTCGTTTCGTTTATGTTGCTGTCAGACAAATTGCGCTTATCGTGAAACAAGCCCACAAAGATACGAATTTCTTTTCAATAATCGGAGACGCTCGCGATTGTTTTGCAGGCTTCGGTGCTTTGGCCCGAGTTGAAGCCGTCCGTGCAGAAGGCCGGTTTGCCGCCTGCGATCTCCCGCACTCTGTCCACCAGCGGTTTGGCGCTCTCGGCTCGGGCCGAGTTGCGTTTTGCCCGGAGTAGGAGCGCTTCCGGTTTTGTCCCCCGGGGGGAGCGAAAATTTGCTATTTCGCATTTTTTATTCGATTTTTACCGCTTGCAGGGGGACAAACCGGACGGTTTTCCGTTATATCGAATGACCGACCAAACCAAATGAACCGAATGTTTCGGCAACGCAAGTACGACACCCGACGAATCGACCGGCAGTATGCCGAAGAGACCGACGTATATGTTATGTTGTATAACAGTTACGCCGATGCGCTCTATGCCTACGGCATGGGGTTCGGTTTCGACAACGAAACGGTCAAGGACGTCATCCACGACGTATTCCTCGACATCATGACCCGCCAGGTCGACCTGGGCCGCATCGTCAACATCAAGGCCTACCTTTTCCGGATCGTTCACAACCGCCTGGTCGACCTGCACCGTTCGCGGGTGGACAAATGCGACCTTTCGGACCGGGAGCCGGGATTGCGGGTGTCGCTGACCTCGCTCGACGCGATGATCGAATCGGAGCACGTGCTGCGCATCCGCCAAACGATCGAGTCGCTGCTCAACCAGCTCTCGCCCAAGCAGCGCGAGGCGCTGCTGCTGCGCTTCGTCTACGAGATGGAGTATGACGACATCGCCGTCATACTCGACGCCACGCCCCATGCCGTCCGCAAGTTCGTGTCGAAGGGGCTGGGCAAACTTCGGAAGGGCAGGGAGTGCGGCAAGACGATGAAAATAGCCACTTGACACGGCGGACGCTGTTTTTTGCGGTTCGAGGGGGACAAAACGGCGGATTCGCCGTCATAGGGAAGAGCGCGGCGCCGCAGCCGCAGCATGCAGTTTGAAGATTACGATTGGAATCAATGATAAAACCGGACGATATTAAGAAGCACACGGCGGAGTTCTTCACCTCCGACCCGGACTTCGTTTTGTGGTGTCTCGATCCCGAGCGGGCGCAGGACGGCTATTGGTGCGGTTACACCGAACGCCATCCGCAGGACCTGGTCGAATTCGAGCGCGCCGTGAGCCTGGTGCGCCGTGTGGGCAAGACCCATCCCGCGCTGCCGTCCGTGGAGAAACAGTTGCTGCTCGACCGCATCCTGACCGACCATTACGCCCGGCGCCGTTTTGCAGCCCCTCCCCGCCGCCGCAACCGGACGGCGCTCTTCGCCGCCGCTTCCCTGCTGGTCGCCGGCGTCGTGGCGGCCCTGTTCTGGAGTGCGGATTTCACGGGTTCCGGACTGCCTTCGGCCGAGGCCTATGAGAACATCACGCTCGTGACCCGCGAAGGCAGCCGCGAGGTGTACGACGACATTGCCCGTATCAGCCTTACGCCCAAGGGCGAAATCCTGATCGACGGCAAGGAGAACGAAGGGGCGGAGACCGATCGCAGGACGCCCCGGCAGGAGGTGCGCGTGCATACGAGCGAACTGGTGGTCCCCAAGGGCAAGCGCGCACATCTGCAACTCTCCGACGGGACGCGGGTGTGGATCAATTCGGCGTCGGTGCTCCGTTTCCCGTCGGCGTTCGGGGACACGCGCGACGTCTTCGTCGAGGGCGAAGCCTATTTCGAGGTGGCGAAGGATGCGAACCGTCCCTTCATCGTGCACACCGACCATTTTGCGACCCGCGTGCTGGGCACGTCGTTCGACGTGACGACCGCGCCCCGGGCCGACGGTTCGTCGGCCGTGGTGCTGGTCGAAGGCTCCGTGGCCATCGACGTGGCCAACGGCGAATCGGTGACGCTGAATCCTTCGGAACGCTTCTCGATGAAGGACGGCAGCTATTCGGTCTACGAGGTCGATCCCTATAAATACATCAGTTGGAAGGACGGACTGTTGTTCTTCACCTCGAACACGCTGTTCGAAGTCCTGCAAAAGGTGGCTGCGTTCTACAAGATCGAAATAACCTGCTCCGGGGAGATCGGGAGCCGGAAGTGTACCGGCAAGCTGATCCTGTTCGACGACCTGGACGGCACGCTCGACGTGCTCTCCGACATTTTCCGGATCGCCTACGTCCGGGGGCCCGACGGCTCGGTGGCGGTGAGGCCTGCCCCCGACGATTGCGCCGACGCCGTATATCGCTGACAACCAATTCCAGTCTTAAATACTAACCTTAATACTGTTACTTATGAAGAAACTTTTCTTTGTGAGGAGTGGCTCGACATGCCGTATGCTGCGGATTCTTGCGGCGGCGATGCTGTTGCTTCCGGTGAATCTCCAGCCCGTCCGGGCCTCCCGGCAGGACGCCGGGGGCAAATCGTCGCTGACCGTGAAGATGAAGGACGCAACGCTGTCGAGCGTCTTTGCCGAGGTCGAGCGGACCAGCCGCTACGCCTTCATTTACACCGACGACGTGCGGCCGCTGCTCGACCGCCGGGTTTCGGTTTCGGTCAGGTCTGCGACCATCGACGAACTGCTGTCCGCGGTCCTCAAGGGAACGGAGCTGACCGGACGGGTGCGCGAAAACCAGGTGATCATCTCGAAAGCGCCCGCCCGGAAAAACGCCGCCGTCGCCCCCCCCCTCCCGGCTGCGAATTCCGGTAGGGAAATCGTCCTGCAGGGGACGGTGATCTCTTCGGCCGACAACAAGCCCATTGTCGGTGTTTCGGTCTATGTCGAGGGGACGACCATCGGCGCCACCTCGGACATCAACGGCAACTACACCCTCAAGGTGCCGGCGGGAACGAAACACGTCACCTTCGCTTTTCTGGGCTACGACACCAAGAAGATCGCCGTCGCCGATGTCGAACTGTTCAAGCTCGTGACGCTGATCGAGGCGTCGAACGTCATGGACGACGTGGTGGTCGTGGCCTTCGGCACGCAGAAGAAGGAGAGTTTGGTGGGAGCCGTGCAGGTCGTGCGTCCCAGTACGCTCAAGGTGACGTCGAGCAACCTCTCGACCTCGTTCGCGGGCAAGATCGCCGGCGTCATCTCGACCCAGTCGTCGGGTGAACCCGGCGCCGACGGTGCGAATTTCTGGATTCGCGGCATCTCGACCTTCGGGGCTAACAAATCGCCGCTGCTGATTCTCGACGGCGTGGAGATCGTCTCGGAGATGCTCAACAACATTCCGCCCGAGGCGATCGAGTCGTTTTCGATCCTGCGCGACGCCACGGCCACGGCGCTCTACGGTTCGCGCGGCGCCAACGGCGTAATGATCATTACCACCAAAAACGGCCGCCAGTCGGAGAAGATGGCGATCAACGTTCGTCTCGAGTCGGGCATTTCGATGCCGACGCGCGTGCAGGACATCGCCGACGGCGTGACTTACATGGAGAACTACAACGAGGCGCTGCGCACCCGCACCCCGGCGGGCGAAACTTATGTGCAGCACTTTTCGGACGAGAAGATCACGGGCACGCGCAACCGGCTCAATCCCTACGTCTATCCCGACAATGACTGGTATTCGATGCTTTTCAAGGATTTTACGGTCAACGAGAACATGAATCTCAATGTGCGAGGCGGCGGCAAGGTGGTCGACTATTTCCTCAATGCTTCGATCTTCAACGAAAACGGTATCCTGAAGAAGCCCGCGGAGTCGAAATTCAACACCAACATCAATTCGCAGAAATACCTTTTCCAGGCCAACGTCGGCGCGCAGCTCACCCGAACGACCCGCGTGAGTCTGAAGATGAACACGCAACTGCTTTTCTGGCACCGTCCCGTCGAAGAGGTGAAAGACCTGTTCTACTATACGATGCGCGCCAATCCGGTCGCTTTCCCGGCCATCTATCCCAAAGGCTCCGTGGAGGATCTCGACGACCCGATTTTCGGAAATGCCCCTTCGTGGGACGGTGGCTCTACGGACATCAATCCTTATGCCCTGTTGAGCCGCGGATACGGACAGCGCCATACGCAGTACATCACCACGACCTTCTCGGTGGACCAGGACCTCGATTTCGTCACCAAGGGACTGAAGGTCCGGGGCATGGTCTCGTTCTACAACAAGACCTATGCGGCGACTTACCGTTCTTTTTCTCCCTATTATTACGAAATGACCGACTATACCGACAACGGCGACGGGACTTTCGACTACAACTTGCAAAGCATCGGCACGCCCGGATCGTCCTATCTGGGAACCTCCACGGGGCGGAACGGTTACCGTGAGATCTCGTTGCAGGGGCAGATCGAATATTCGCGCACGTTCGGCAAACACGACGTCAACGCCCTGTTCGTCTACCACCAGAAGGAGAAGGTCGACAATCAGCCCACCAATGATGAGTACAAGGTGCTCCCTTACCGCGAGCAGGGTCTTGCCGGACGTTTTACCTATGGGTATGACAACCGCTACCTGATGGAGTTCAACTTCGGCTACAACGGCTCGGAGAACTTTATATCGGGTCGTCGTTTCGGGTTTTTTCCCTCGATCGCCGGAGCGTGGGTCGTGTCGGGCGAACCGTTCTGGGAAGGTATCCGCAGCAAGGTGAACCTGCTGAAAATCCGTGCTTCGTACGGCCTTTCGGGCAACGACTATCTGGCCGACAGCAGCAACAACATCGTCCGTTTCCCCTATCTCACGACGGTCAACATGAATAAGGCGCTCTACGTGTGGTTTTCGCCCAACTTCGTCAAGCAGACCGGACACGAGATCAAGACCGTGGGCAATCCCCTGGCCACGTGGGAGGAGAGCACCAAACTTAACGTAGGACTTGAACTGGGACTGTTCGACGCCCTGACGCTGAACGTCGACGTCTACAAGGAAAATCGTACCGGCATCTTCATGCAGCGGCGTTCGCTGCCCTCGACGATGGGCCTTTCGGGCGTCACGCCCTACGGCAATCTGGGTGAGGTGGAGAACCGCGGCGTCGATGTTTCGCTCGAATACAACAAGGCGTTCAACAAGGACCTGCTGGTCTCCGTGCGCGGAACGTTCACCTATGCGCACAACGAGGTGAAGGCCCGCGACGAGGCGAAATACCTGCCCAACAAATACAACTCCGTGCTGGGCAAACCCGTCAATTCGGTTTACGGACTGGTCGCCGACGGCCTTTTCGCCTCGCAGGAGGAGATCGACAACTCGCCCCGGCAGACCTTCATGCCCGATTATCTGCCGGGCGACATCAAATACCGCGACATGAACGGCGACGGCGTGATCGACGCCAACGACCGCACGTCGCTGGGTTATCCCACCGTGCCCGAGATCATGTACGGCTTCGGCGCCTCGGTCAACTACAAACGCTGGGACTTCTCGTTCTTCTTCCAGGGCACGGCGCGCGTCTCGCTGCGCATGTACGACATGCATCCGTTCCGCGACAATCAGTATTCGGGCTTCAACATGACGCAGTACGTTGCCGACGACCACTGGTCGGAAGCCGATCCCAATCCCAATGCCGCCTATCCGCGCCTGGATTACCGCTACAACGCCAACAACACGCAGACCTCGTCGTTCTGGATCAAGAACGGCAGCTACCTGCGCCTGAAGAGCGTCGAACTGGGTTTCACGTACAAAAGCCTGCGCGCCTATCTGGCCGGCACGAATCTGTTCATCATTTCGCCCTTCAAATACTGGGACCCCGAAATGGGAAGCGGCAACGGCTTGAAATACCCGTTGCAGCGCGTGGTGAAACTCGGCCTTCAGTATAACTTCTAAAATTCGAGCGACATGAAAAAAATCATATCCATTTTGTTGTTTGCGTGCGCCGGAGCGCTTGCCGCGTGCGATTTCCTCGACGTGGTTCCCGAGGGGCAGGCGACGCAGGAGGACATCTTCAAAACCTCCAAGGAGGCCCGCAAGTACCTCAATACGCTCTACACCTACGCCCCCAACATCGCGGCCTACCGCTACATGCCCGACTTCTGCGCCGGCGACGACATTATCACCGCCACCAACGGCCAGACCCGTTATTTCCCCTACAAGAGCATGCTCTACAACGAGGAGAACGCCAGCCAGACCTACTACGGTCTGTGGGACGCGACGACCTCTTCCCCCTCCGGGCGCACGAACTACGACATGTACAAGGGCATCCGCTACTGTTACATCATGATCGACAATATCGACGCAGTCCCGGGCATCTCGCCGTCCGTGGCCGACGAGTTCAAGGGCGAAGCCTATTTTCTGATCGCCTATTACCACTGGGTGCTGCTGACTCACTACGGCCCGGTCATCCTCGTCAGGGGGCAGCTGGACATGGGGCTTCCCGAGGAGCAGGTCTATGTGGCCCGCAGTCCGTTCGACGAATGCGTGACGTTCATCGCCGAGACCTACGACCGCGCGGCCGATTTGCTGCACGGGTATCCGACGCGTCCCGATGCCGACCTGGGGCGCGCCACCTCGGTGGCGGCCAAGGCGATGAAGGCCCGGCTGCTGCTCTATGCCGCCAGTCCGCTCTGCAACGGCAACACGGAGTTCTACGCGCGTTTCCGCAACAACGACGGCACGCCGCTGATGAGCCAGACCTACAATCCCGAAAAGTGGAAGTGGGCGCTCGACGCCTGCCAGGAAGCGATCACGCTGGCCGAGGACAACGGACACAGGCTCTACGAAAGCCCGAACGCGACTGCGGCTGCAACCGCTGCCGAGCGCGGCGAGATCAACTACCACGACTGCTTCGTCGAACCGCTCTGGAACACGACCGAGTACCTTTGGGCAATGGGCGACCAGACCGGCATCGAGCACTTGCAGCGTTACGGAGGCGCGCGCCTGAAGCTGCCGTACAGTACCGACGGCTTCTGCATCAACATCGTTCCGACGTTCGAGTGCGTGGAGATGTACTACACGCACAACGGCCTGCCGTGGGACCGAGACCCCGAGACCATGCATATCGACCCCTATGCCTATAATGCCGAAAAGGAGACTGCCAACCTCCATGTCTACAAGGAGCCGCGCTTCTATGCGTCGGTGGGCTACGACCGCGGCAAGTACGCCATCAACGGCGAGGAGTTCATTCTCAAATGCCGCGCCGGCGAGATGCAGGGCAGCGTGCTCGACGCCTCGAAGGAGTACCAGAGCTGTACGGGCTACATTCTCAAGAAGTGGATTCACCGCCAGTCGGCCTTCAACTACGACACCAAGTCGTGGACCTACCGCAAGTACGCCTATCCTTACATCCGCCTTGCGGAACTCTATTTGAGCTATGCCGAGGCCGATTTCGAATACAACGGGTCGTTGAGCGACGCGAGCCTCAATTACCTGAATCTGGTCCGCCGCCGCTCGGGGCTGCCCGATTTCAAGGATTCGTGGGCCTTGGCCGGGGGCATTCCCACCGGCGACGAACTGCGCAAGGTGCTGCACCGGGAGCGTTCGATCGAACTGCTGATGGAGGGCATGCGCTACCACGACCTGCGCCGTTGGAAAGAGGCGGGCGAAGCGATGTCCCGGCGTCCCAAGGCGTGGAATCTCGACGGCAGGACGGCGGCCGATTTCTACCGGGTCTCCACGATGAAGGAGAGCGGCGTCCGCACGTTCGAATCCCCCAAGACCTACTGGATGGCCATTCCGTTGAGCGAAATCAATATCAACTACAACCTCGTGCAGAATCCCGGTTACTAACCTTAATAATCCGATTGCGATGAAGAATCTTGCGATATGCCTCCTGCTTCTGCTGGGAGCCGTAGGGTGCGGCGACGATTACGTCGTCTACGAGACGGCGGACACTATGGTCTGCATCCCGAAGAACGATTTCCAGGTCCTCGAATACGATGCCGCTTCGGGCCAGGCGTGCGTTTACGATCTCTATCTTTACAAGGGCGGTTACAATGACGACGGAATCACCGTGGAACTGGTGGTCGACCCCTCCGTGCTCGATGTCTATAACGTGGAAAACGGACTCGAACTGAAGGTGATGCCCGACAGGTATTTCGCCTTCGACCCCGAAGTGCGCTTGTCGGGGGACAGGGTCATGGACCGCGCCGAAATCCGCTTCGATGCCGCTTCGATGCTTGCCGACGGCATTGATTCCTCCTATGTGCTGCCGCTTTCCGTCAGGGCCGATGATCAGGGCAAGGTGCGTCCCGAAAAGAACAGCGTAATCATCCGGGTCGTGATGAAATAACCGTGATGCGGAGGAGGTCCGGCCTCCTCCGCATCCTCAATGCAAAAAAATATGTCAAAATTCTACATACGGCTTCTGTCGGTGTGCCTCGCCGCCCTTGTCCTGGCGGCCTGCTCCTCCTCGGAGGGCGGCGGTGACGACGGCCCGACCGCCGGACAGATTCCCGATAAGGCCGGAATGACGGTGAAGGGAATCGTGAAGGACAGCGCCGGCAATGGCATTGCCGGGGTGGTGGTGAGCGACGGCCTGGAGGTGACGGCGACCGACGAACGGGGGATTTACTATCTGGCCTCCGACCTCGCGCGGCGCAATTTCGTCTTTGTCTCCGTGCCTGCCGACTGCGAGATCCCCGCCACGCAGGGCTGTCCGCGGTTCTACCGCAAAATCGACCGCAAACAGGCCGTCAACCGGGCCGATTTTACGCTGACACGACGCAAGACTCCGTCCGACCGCCATTCGCTGATCGTTATGGCCGACATTCAGCTGGCTGCCGATAACACGTCGGTGGATTCCTATCTCGGTCATGTCGTTCCCGATGTGCTGAAAACCGTGCAGGGGCTTCCGACGGAGGTTTACGGAGTCAGTCTGGGCGACCTGGTCTGGAACGATATGTCGCTTTTCCCGAAGTACCGTCAGGGGCTGGAGACGCTTGGTTTCACGACCTTCAGCCTGCCGGGCAACCACGATCACGATCCGGCCGAGTTGACCGATTCGCTCGCCTTGCAGAGCTACGAACGCTATTTCGGTCCGGCGAACTACTCGGTGAACATCGGGAAAATCCATTATCTGTTCCTCGACAACATCCTTTTCGACCATGCGCCGACCGCCGAAGAGGAGTATACGATCGGTCTTACGGACGAAATTTGCCGTTGGATCGAAGCCGATTTGCGCTACGTTCCGGCGGGCAGCACGCTCGTCGTCTCGTCCCATTGCCCGATTCTCTATCACACGAAGAACACCGCAGCGCGCAACCACCGCAATTTCCAGCGTTTCCTCGATGCGATAAGCCCCTATAAGGTCCATGCCTTCGGGGGGCACAAGCACTACCATGACATTTACCGTTACGACGACGGACGCAAGGTCATGCACTGCATCGCCCGCACGCCGGGCGACCTGTTCATCAACGGCGACGTCAACTGCGACGGCACGCCGCGTGGCTGTGCCGTGGTCGAGGTCGATGGCGAACGGCTCTCGTGGTATTACAAGCCGGCGGGCGGGAAGCGCGATATGCAGATGCGCCTCTATGCACCCGGACGCACCCATTCGGACTGTGTCTATGCCAATGTCTGGGGTTATGACACGGCCTGGAGCGCCGTGGAGTGGATTCCCGCTTCGGGCGGGCAGGCGGTGGCGATGGAGCGGACGCAGCGCACCGATCCCTATTACGAGGAGGTGCTGGCGACGGGTGTGCGCGGAGGGACGCCGACCAATACGTGGCATATGTTCCGGGTCGATCCGGGCAGCGAGCGGGGCGGCATGGTGCGGGTCACCGACAGTTTCGGGCATACCTACGAATCGTCCGTGTCCTGGTAAATACGACATTCGAACAAAACCTTAAATACAACTTCAACGATGAAGAGACTTTTTCTTTTTCTGACCGTCGCGGCAGCCGTTTGCTGTGCGGCGTGCAGCGACGATCCCGAGGTCGCCGAATCCAACCTTTCACTGCTCGAGGATAACGTGACGTTCGATATGTTCGGAGGGCGCAGCGTCCTTGAAATCACGGCCGATTCGCCGTGGACGGTCTCCTGCGACGACGATTGGTGCCGCACCAACGTCGCCGAAGGTTCGCACACGAAGAAGATCGTTCTGACGGTCGACCAGAGTTTCCTGCCCGAGGAGCGCACGACCGCGGTGCGTTTTTACGCCGCGGGCGAAGAGAAGCACACCGTGACCGTGACGCAGGAGAAGTTCGAGCCGATCCTCGTGCTGGCGGAGAACGGCGCCGATATAACCGTCTACGGCGCCGGGAGCGAACCGGCCCTGAACCTGCGTGCATCCGTGGCATGGAAAATCGAGGGTGCGACCGACTGGTGCGCCGTGTCGCAGTCCGAAGGGACGAAAAGTTCGGTCGTGAAACTGTTGCTGACCGACGACGGCGAGGGCGTGCGTCCGCGCAGCGCGACGCTGACCGTCTCCTCCGAAATGGAGGGCGTCGAACCGCAGCAGGTGACCGTCGTGCAGCGGTCGACCGGAGCGAATACGGTCGTGGTCCGGGCGGGTGAAACCCGTGCGTTTCCGGCGCGGCGCACCGACGGCGCGTATGTGAAGGGCGTTGCGGCGGACTGGGTCTGGACCACCGACGCAGAGTTGCTTTCGGGGCTTGACTACGACGCTTCCCGGAATGAAATCATCTGCACTGCGGCCAAGTCGAAGCAGGGCAGCGGGCTGGTTGCGCTGTTCGACGCCGGAGGCGCGGTTGTCTGGTCGTGGCTGGTCTGGGTCGTGGACAAGATGCCTTCGGACGTGACCGTCGGCGGTATCGCCTGGCAGGACCGCAATGTCGGGGCCGAATACCATTCGACCGATCCGAAGGCCTGTGTGCAGGATTTCCGCTCCTACGGACTGTTCTATCAGTGGGGCCGCAAGGAGCCGTTCATCGGCGCGAAGATCCTCTCGAAGAACAAATATTACGAGGGGCATGCGGAGTATCCCGATGCTTTCGGCGCGATGACGCGCGAGGTGGTTTTCAACGCCTCCCGCACCGCCGGCTGGCAGATCAG
>ENA-OPBM01001184-OPBM01001184.1-human-gut-metagenome-genome-assembly--contig:-NODE-1184-length-16479-cov-11.989832_pt1 | contig 16479 bp, 10 predicted proteins | sample MGYA00241069_ERZ501454 | MGnify/ENA primary metagenome ERZ501454 (study PRJEB25962, sample SAMEA2042625) | human gut metagenome | biome: human gut; feature: human-associated habitat; material: faeces... | reverse complement strand
AAACACCAAGATTTGTCAGGATTGTATCAACAAGCTCACTATGTTTATTATGCTTTAAGGTTTAATGAGGCATTTGAGTTGTGGAATAATAGCCTCAATTAGGCAGTATGTTTGAATATTAGCGATATTTTTCAAATTGACTGTAATTACTCAAATTGGTCTTTTGCTACTCTTTTTGTCTCTCAAAATCCAACCAAAATTCAAATAAGCTACCTGAAATTTAAGCATTGATAAGGTTATAGCGATTTTAAATAAAGGACAAAAATGTCCCATTTGAAATACTAGTTTTCTACTCGGAAATAAGCCGGAAGCTTAAATGTATTTTGATTTTTTGTTTGTTATGCCAAAATCAACATAACATTTTGTTAACCAATTACGGAAAAAACTAACAGTTTCAGTCAACTATTCTATAATATCAAATCCCAATTGTTGCATTTTTGTTTTAAATTCATTATAAAAACTGTCAATCTTAGAACGTTCAACAATTACCTTTAATATTTCCTTTGCTCTAGAACAGCCTACATAAAATAATTTATATGCAATTAAAGTCCCAAAAATATTATTTATTTTAACTGCATTATTAAATTTTGTTACTCCGGGGCGCGATAAATATGATGCATATGCATCTGAAAAGAAAAAATTATAATAAACATTGTTATTATATTTTTGATTTAGACTTTGCAAGAGCTCATTTAGTGAATTTACATATTGATTGTATGTATCCTTTTTTAATTCAGAAAGTTTTATATTATTCAAATATTCAAAATTTCTAATATCTTTCACATATTCATAATAAAATTTTTCAAATTCATTATAGCGAACTTCATTTTTAGCGAGTAATTCAAAAAAATCATACATTCTTACATATGGGTTTCTCGTTGAATCTTCAGCAATAAATACAACCTCATCATGTCCTTCACCTTTTACGCCATGTTGTGTTGAAATTTTTGGGTTTTCTATATATTCACAAAGTTTTCTAAACTCTTCAATGCTTTGTTCTAAAACTGTTAAGTATTCATTTTCTTCAGAATCTTCAAAATAATTTTCAGTTACAGAATTTAATAAAAATTGCTTGTCATTTAGAAATTTTAAAAAATCTATAATTAAAATATCCTCATTATACTTGCTATAAATACTTTCTATTAAATTTTGAAAATTTTTCTTGTCTTCATGTTTGTTAATTTTTAATAGCTCTTTGTTATATATTTTGGATTTTTTATTGTTAATTTTTTGAACAAGCAGTCCATATTGTTTTAATTTATATTTTTTTAAAAAATCATTTATTTCAAAAAGAAGTCTAAATAATGGGTCAGGATTATCAATATCATTTGTTAATAAAACATCAACCGGACTATTCTTGCTACCAAATGAGTACTTTTCCATATCTGAAACTTTTTCATATAAATTTTTAGCACCTATTTTTTCAAAGCGATCTTTATTGTATATAAAAAGCTTAAGTATTTTGGGAGTTATATCTTCTATAGCATTTAAAGTTGAATTAACATCTTCGGCAATATAAATTTGCGGTTTATTTCCTTGTTTTTGAATACTTGAAACCTTTTGAACAAAAGAAGGTTCATTATATATATTATTTAATACCGTAACAATACTTTGTGATGAACGATAGTTTGTTCTTAGTAGAAAATCTGAATTATTAAATGTAGATAATTCATTTTCAAAAGTACCATCATAGTTTTTATATATCTGTTGCATTTTATCACCGCATAAAAATAATGTTGTTTGTGAATCTTTTACAGCATTATAGAAAAATCTTAAAATATTAGCTGAAGTGTCTTGATATTCATCAATAAAAATATACTTATATAACGAGGATAATCTTTTTTTGATTATTGGATATTTGTCCAGTAATATTTCCGCAAAAGAAAGTAGTGCATCATGAGATAATCCGCCATAATATAATGAATTGAAGGGTAATTCGTTATATGAGATTGATTTAGTATTGTTTTTTAAATATTCAAAACTTAAATTTCCCTCATGTTCTTCTTTATATTTCTGATTTGCTATTTCATTTCGTTCATCATTTGATATATTGTTAATTCTATCGAGAATATCCCCTTTATATGTTTCAAAATAAAGTTCTATAATATCTTTGTTAGAAAAATAAATTTTAAAAAATTCGGATATAAAAGAGTGAATAGTTGATATTTTTACATTTTTTGAATTAATTTTTGATATTAATTCATCAGCTGCTCTATTTGTATATGTAATACACAGTATTTTGCAATCTTTGTCATTGCTGACAATTTCATTAATCTTATCTTTTATAAAAGTCGTTTTTCCGCTTCCGGCAGGAGCATTTACCAAAAACATATTATTGTTTATTGCATTAGCCAATTTAATCCCTCCTTAATATAGTCTGGAATAAAATCGACTATTTTATCATCATTTTGCAAAATAATTGAATACATGAAATCCGTCTTGTTATCACTTGTCGCCCTAACTATATCTCTTGATGTTATTTCATTGTCAATATTTTGACCTTCCGCATTCTTATTTGGTATGCTAAAAATTAAATTGTTATTTTCTTTATTTGTTTTCCAGTAGTTTTTATCGTTTACATCCTCAACATTAATATCCAATTTTTTATTTAATATGGCTTCTTCTAACGTTCTTCCGTAACCATCTCTTTCTGTTTGATAAAACAGCCTGATATTAGGGTTATTCTGCTGCCATTCGTATAAATCTTTAACTTTTAATGTCTCTTTAGAGCCGTCATAATATGATTTCAAACCCTCGTTTGTTGTCTCAGAATTCAATATATCTGAAGTTATTATACATGATTTTTCATAATCAATATCAGTAAATATCAAAGTCTTTATTTCTAAAAAGTCTAATAATGGTTTATATTTATGCGAATATGCACCTCCAACTTGAACAAAAGAAAGGTATTGTTCTCTTAGATTTTTATAACTATCAAGATTTAATATTCTTTCCAAAAACATTTTCTCAGTATCACCTTCATACATAATAATTTTGTTTGCAAAAATAAGGTCAGAATAATTTATTCTAAATAATAGAGAATAAAACTGAACGGTATCCTTATTTGATAAATTATTTATGAATTGATTTAAATCAAAAATTTTATTTGATAATAGTGTTTCACTAGAACGAATAACTCTTACCTTTTGCATTTCACTAACTTTTATTATTTCATTTGAGTGTGTTGTTATTAACCCTTGAATTTTCTGATTACCAAAATAATCATTTAAGTATTTAATTAACACCCTCTGCATTTGTGGATGCATGTGTGCTTCCGGTTCTTCGATAACAAAAAAATTTATTACTTTATTATTAAATTTATTTTTGAATTTTTCTAGTTGTATATGCATATATATTAAATTGCTGATACCAAGACCTTGTACTTGTTCTTCGAAGGCATAATTATCATATTTATATTTTGCGATAGTTGAATTTTTTATAAATTTAATTATATTTTCGTCTGTTAAGCTCAATTCGAGATGTGGCAATCCAATAATACAATCTTTTGTGTGCTCTAGTTCTGCCATTATTGGATTTAAAGAGTCTGTTGATTTTTTTATTATTTCACCCTCAATATTTGTCGCTTTAAATAAACTTAGCATATCATTTGGAACTGTTTTAATTAAATTTTGCCAGTTTTCATCATTTGAAATTATGTCTAAAAGATTTTGGCTAATTAAATAATTATTATTTGACTTTTCATCCGATAAATTTCTATCTGCATTTATTCTTATAAAATGAAATAGGCTTTTAAACTCAGAGCTGTCCATTTTAATCTCATTTTTATATTCTTTATCGCAGAAATAAAATTTATTTTCAAAACTTTCATTAAAATATCTATCTATTATACAATTTTTTGCAGACTGTTGTTTTTCTTCAATTTTATTTTTTTCTTCCTCTTTTGTTGAAGAATTGTACAGAGATGTTAATTCATTATAATGAAGGATATCTTTTGAGAATTTTTCAAAATTTTCTACTATTTGTTTTATAAAAATTTTTTTATTAAATTCATACCTGTATATAAAATAAAAACTATTATTTGTAATATCAAGTTCCATCATATAATTTGCAAAATTTACAATATCATCCTGCTCATTATAATCAATTTGAATTTGCACCTCAATTGAATTTACAACATATTCTAAGAATATTTTTTCCAAATTATCAGAAAAAATATTCTTAGAATTGTTCTCCTGATAGATATCAATAATTTTTTCAATAAGTTCTAATTTGTTTTTATAATAACTATGTACATTAATATCTGAATAATTTATACTATAAAAGTTTTGTTCAAAAAGGTTTCGGCAAAGCTCAACTAAAGATGTTTTACCACTATTATTAGGTCCTGCTAAAATTGAAATTATATTATCTAAACAGATGTCAGTATTATGAAATTGACGATAGTTTTTAATAGCTATTTTATTTAATTTCACTTTATATCTCCCTGAGTTATATTTTCAAGAGTATATAACGGCAAATCAATTAAGTTATCCGTTTTCTTATAATCTGCCATTGACGTTCTTATTGCATAATTGGGTTTAAATTTTTCCATATAAACCTTCAAACTTTTAGCTTGTAAGTTCCTTTCCGCCTTTACTTCAACAGGAACAACATCAGATTTTATTTGGATAACAAAGTCAATTTCAGCCCTGCTGGTTTCATTAGACCAATAAAAGACTGGTAAATCTTTAATTGTCTTAAATTGTTGTAAAACATATTGTTCGGCTATAGCTCCTTTAAATTCTTCAAATATACGATTACCGTCGATAATCGTATTTGCTTGTAAATCTGTCATTGCACCTAATAGACCAACATCCAGCACAAATAACTTAAATGAGTTAAAATCTTCGTAAGCAGTAATTGGTAAATCAGGTTTTGTAATTTTATTTACTCTGTATACTAAGCCACTATTAATTAACCAAGACAAAGCAGCTTCAAAATCTCTTGCACGAGCTCCTTCCTTTGCTGCTCCATATATAAATTTCTTATTTTCCTTACTTAACTGTGCCGGAATAGATTTCCATAATAACCTTATTTTAGCAACTGTATTAGTGGGAATATGTTTTGTAAAATCTTCTTCATAAGCAGAGATAATTTCTTTTTGCAGATTTCTAACACTTTCAAAATCTTTGTTTTCAACAAAATCTTGTACAATTTCAGGCATTCCTCCAACATAACAATATTGTTTTAATAGCTTTTCATACTTGTTATTAAATAGTTTTATTGTTTTAAAATCTTTTTTGTTTAAAAGTTCAACAAACCTTTCTTCTCCCATTGCTAATAAAAATTCTTCAAAACTTAAAGGGAAAAGATTCATAAATGAAACCTTACCAACAGGGAAACCCGTCCCTTCATGACAAGCAACACCTAACAAGCTTCCTGCAACTATAATATCGTATTGAGGTGCATTTTCTCTAAAATACTTAAGTGAAGTTAAGGCTCTTGGACACTCTTGAATTTCATCAAAGATTATCAAAGTATTTTCCGCATTAATTTTTGTCTTTGTCGCAAGGCCTATATCCATAATTAAACGTTCAGTATCATAGTCAACATCAAAAATCTCTCTGCTTTTTAAATCTACATCAAAGTTAATATATGCAACTTGCTCATAATACTTTTTCCCAAATTCCTGCATTAACCAAGTTTTACCAACTTGCCTTGCGCCTTGTATAACCAAAGGTTTATGATTTTTTTTGTTTTTCCAATTAATCAGATGTTTTAGTGCGTATCTTTGCATGCTTAAATCCCTCATTATAACATAAATATTCTAACACAAACTGTACATTTTTTACAGCACTTTTGATATATAATTACACATTTTTTACACGACTTTTAAGACTTATTTACACATTTTTGACAGAACCTTAAATCATTAATAATGTAATTTTCTAATCCAAGTTGTTGTTTTACCTTATAAAAATCTTTTCTAATTCTTCGTTTTAGGATTTCTTTTTTATTTTCATCACCTGTTAAAATACTGTTTAAAGGCTGTTTTGTTAAAATCATTTTCTCAACCAATGGTAAAAGATAAGGATAGCGATTCTTTAAAACCCGAAATAATTGCTTCAGTTGTTTATTGGATAGTATTTGGACTTCTCTTTTTGATATATTTTTCACTCTTTTGACTTCAAAACAACAAGTTTTATCAATAAAACCTTCTTTTTGAAAGTGTTTAATTATTTGATTAAGTAATGTCAAAACATTTTTTATTCTTCTCTCTGTTATCCCATTTTCTTTCATGCTCAATTTAAACTGTTCAATATCTTGTATTGTTATATATTTTAATTTGTATTTCTTAAAATATGGAAGTATTTGAGAATTAATAAATGATTTATAAGTTTTTTTAGACCAAGACGATAGTTTACAATTTTTTATTTCCATAAATAAATTTATGGCATCAATTAAAGTTATATCAGAATTTTGGGATAAAATATTTTTATCAATTATTTTAAATGTTTCTTCCTTTTGTATTATTTCAACATATTTAAATTTGTTTTTGAATTTTTGAATATTATCAGACTGATCTAAAAAATTTCTAACTGCATTAATTTCAAGTCCTGTAAACATAACAATATCTTCAAGAGTAAATGTTTTGAGTCTTTTGGCTATTTTTAAAATTTTATCAGTCATCTAAAAACCTCCTGAATTATATTTTCATCAATCAACTTTATTCCATTTACTAGAGCTATATTTTCTAATGTGTTAATCATTTCAACAATCTTTCTAAAGCTTTTTGCTTTTTGATGAATAACGCTTATTACTTCTTTTGTCATATCAACTTCTGAAATTTCGTCTACAATTTGCTTTATATCTGAATATTCAAATTCTGTATATTGATAAATCTCTGAAATTCTATCAAATAAATGTGTATGCTTTTTTAACTTGTGTTTAGCTAAACTCATTCCAACCAGAACAATTGGAATTCCAGTCTCATCGTGCAAGTCTCTTAATGTTTCTATTGTCTTAAAGTCACTTAAAAGATAATCAATTTCATCTACTATAATCATTTGAGGCTTATTTTTTAGCACATTTACACATTGCCTAAAAATATCAGCAGTAAAAAATCTTGGAATTTCGTCAAGTTCTTTTGCAAGTTCTTCTAAAAACCATTTTGTGGTCATTTTATTAGTTGCTCTGATATAAATTGAATCAAATTGAAAAGATAAATACAAAGCTGTTTTTGTTTTGCCTAATCCAGCATTACCATATACCAAACCAATTTTTGTAATATTTTCCGGTTTATTTTTTAAATCTTGAATCAGGTTTATAAATCCTTTAACATTCTTAGTATGTACAAATTTGGGTTTCATATTCCAAATACTCCTTAGATTTCTTATAGCTTGCAAGCCAAGCTCTATCCTCATTACAAGTGCACCCATATTCCAGCAGATATTCATATTTTTCTCTGCTAGTTCTAAATAATGGTTTAACTTTTGGATTATACTTTTGAGGTTTTTCTTTTGTTTTCTTAATTTTTGAAGATACTACTGCGGTATGTACTTCTTCTTTTCCTTCTGCATGTTTACTCTCAATAAGGTTGCACGTAGCCTTTTCGCCACTCTGGTCATAATCCTCAATATCACACTTTAAAATTTCTAAATCTTCAATATTCAAAAACTCCTTGCAGGCTTTTATTGTCTTGTTTTTAAGCTGTTTTTGCTTTTGTATTTTTTGCTTGTAATCTTCTATGTCTTCTATTTCACCTGTATAATGAGCTAATGGGTGTGTTAAAGTAATTCTATCCGCTCGGCACAAAAATTTACCTGACATCGTATAAATATTGATATAGCTTAAATCAAAAAGACTGTATTTTATTATTACTTTTTGTCTTATTCCGTACAAAGCATCATTAAAATACCAACTGTTTAAAAATCGGATTCCCTGACTTGAAATTGTTTTTATTTCTTGAGCTAACATCAAATCATCTAACTCGTTGTCATTTATTTTATCTTTATTAACACCGTTAAACATTTCTTGAATCGTTTTTGATTTATCATTTGGGCAAGGCAAAGAATTTTTATACAAAAGCCAACTATTTATCATTTGAATTGTTTGTTGAATTGTAGGGATAAATTCTGTATGAATTGCACAATGAAATTTCTCATTCCTTTTTAGTCTTGCAGGCTTATTTTCTATACTTCTTCCAATGTAGCTTGGTAACAGCTTTTCAAAACTTTCCTGCATTTCGAGAAAGAACCTTTCAATAACTTTAGTCCTTGCATTATATGGATTTGCAAAAATTGTTGTTATTCCAAGTTTTTCATAAATTCCTTTTAAACCAATTTCATTAAAATTTGCACTACCTAGGAAATATTTACCCCTGAAGGCTCTGCCATTGTCTAAATAAACAAATTTTGGTATTTTACCTAAATTTAAAATTGCGTTGCGAAGTGCTGAAGCAATATTTTGAGTATTCTCTTCAAGCATAATTTCATAACCTACTAATGCAGTTGATTTCCAATCTAGAAAACCGATTAAAGTCGCTCTACAAGGTTTGCCCGTAAAAGGATTAATTACTTGAAAATTTAATCGTTTACCGTCAGCTACCAAAACTTCTCCGACTTCTATTTTTGAAATATCTCTTTTAATATGAGGAATAACCTGTTCTTTTAGGGCTTTTTCACCATCACGTAAAAGAGTCCATCTGTCAAAATAATTTGCTTTATACCAGTTCGCAAACCTTCTGAATGTTGGTGCGGCAGGGATATATTCTCTATTATGCGTTTTTAGGACATATTGAGTAAGTGAGATTGCTTTTCCTATACTGAATTTATTAGGATGAAGTAAAAATTTTAGAAATATTTGTTTTTCATATTCATCAAGTTTAGTTCTTGAATAATTCTCATAATGATACCTTGGAATTAAAAGTTCATAATTTTTACTGTTACCTAAAATTCTTTTCCATCTTTGCATGGTGCCTATTGAAACTTTTCCAATTTTTGCGTAAATTTCGGGGTAAAGAGTATTAGCATTGTAAACATTTAAAAAATCAGCGTCAAATTGGTTCTTTCGTGCCTGTTGTTTTCTCTGTTCTTTCCATAAATTAACCAAATCAAACCTTGCAAGGGCAATTATTTTTGCTTTATTCTGTTTGTGAAAATCAGCTATAATCGGTAATTGTTTTATTGGGGGGATTAAGACAAGTTTAGAATAATATTTTTCTTGCAACTCTGGCTCAATACTTGATAACAAAATCTCAAAACTCTTCCCGCCTTTGACTGTGATTTCTCTTGTTATATATTTACCCTTTGATAGTCTAATGGCACGGGTACTTACACCTTTGAGTTCCGCTAATTCTTTAATTGTAATGTATTTTTCATTATCCATGCCAACATTAATTGCTCTAAACTCGGAAGAATGGAAGTGTTTCAAATAAACATTTACCACTTTTGTATCATTAAGACACACTCTAAACCCTTGCAGGACTTGAACTATCAAAAAACAGAGTTAAGATGTGAGTACGAATTATTTACCCCAAGGAGTTATCCCATGAAGAAAGATTTGAGAAAACAAATCGAATTAATTGAACAAAAAATGTCCAAATCTCCAAACAATGGAGGTAGTAGATTTTTGTATAAGCGTGAGAGAATGATAAGATTTCAACTTTTAATAAGGAACTTACCTCAAAAGCAACTGGCAAAACATTTGAAAATAACTGAAAGCTATCTTTCAAAATTAATCACCGGGGAAAGATACAGCCAAGAGTTTGAAATTTTTATTACTAAACATCTTGAAATAAATTATTGTTTTATATGAATAATAATTTAATAGGTTGCGTAATTTAATAAAATTTATTTCTTGTTATTTTCACTATTATAAGATTCAACTATTTTGTATATATTTTCTAAAAAATCAGTAGCATCCTTACCATTTTTTAGTTGTTCTTTTTTCAAATTATACTCATTATTTATTCTTTGTATAATATAATTTTTATAATCAGGACTTATCCAAGGATTTTGCATAACTTGTTGTATTGCTTGATTATATTGAAAATCAGTTGAATAATCTAAACCGCTAAATAAAGCTTTAAAAAAATTAAAAATATCTTTATCTTGCATATACACTCCTTTTTTTTACTTGTAGCTTCCGACTTTTCTGCCGTATTTGTCGTATTCTGTAATTCTACCTGATGAGTCTTTTTTGAATGAACCTACTTTTTGACCGTATTTATTGTATTTTGTTGTTACACCGTTAGAGTTTGTTTTGTAACTCCCAGTTTTCTGACCGTATTTGTCGTAGGAATTATACCCGGATGAAGTCTTTTTGAAGCTTCCTGTCTTTTGTCTATATTTGTCATATTTATTATACCCAGAGTAAGTTTCTTTATACGAGCCAGTTTTAGAACCGTATCTGTCATAAGAATTATATCCCGATGATGTTTGCTTGTAAAAACCTGTCTTTTGACCATAACAATCATAAGAACTAACTGCAAAAGCAATATTTGCAGAGAACAACATTAATAATAAAACTAAGAATTTTTTCACATTTATATCTCTTCAACTATTTTAGCACTACTATTTATTTTATTTAAAAACTATTGTTGCAAAAATAGAATTTTCTATTTTTATGCTATCATAAAAATAGCTCTGGAGGTTCTTAATGGCTTGTAACAGTACAGATACTAGGTTTTTTACAAATTCTGATGGTTCTAATTTGTATGAACGTTTTAATCATACGCTGAAAAATGCTCAGTATTTTGATGCTCTGGTGGGTTATTTTCGTACAAGCGGTTTTCATAGATTATATAAATCTTTTGATAAAGTCGAAAAAATAAGAATATTAGTTGGAATCAATGTTGACAGGCAAGTTTTTGATGCTATTGAAACTATTAGACAGCAAAAACTGGATTTTAATTCTCAAATTAAAATAAAAGAACAATTTAAGGAAGAAATAAAAAGAGAATTTGAGAATTCTGAAGATACAGAAAATGTTGATTTTGGTGTAAAAAAATTTAAAGAGCTTTTGCAAGATGGGAAATTAGAACTTAGAGCTTGTCGCGAAAAAAATATCCATGCAAAAGTGTATATTACAAGATATAATGAGGATATGCCAATATATGGTTCTGTAATAACAGGTTCAAGCAATTTTACTGAAAATGGATTAAATGCCCAGTATGAATTTAATGTAGAGTTAAAAGATACCCCTGATGTAAAATATGCCTTAGAAAGATTTGAAGAATTATGGGAAAAAGCCATCCCGATATCAGATGATTATATTGATGCTATTGAAACAAAGACTTGGCTAAATGAAAAAATAACACCGTATGAAATTTATTTAAAATTTTTATACGAATATTTTTATGATGAAATTAATATAGAGAACATTTTTACAAAGGATGATTTGCCGGATAACTACTTGAAACTTGATTATCAAGTAAATGCAATCGCAAAGATTGACAAAATTGTGAAAGAATATAATGGTGTATTTATTTCAGATGTTGTTGGCTTGGGTAAAACTTATATTGCAGCTATGTATGCTAAAATTTTAACAGGAAAAATTTTAGTTATAGCACCTCCTCCAATCATTCCAAACTGGATAGGTGCATTTAAAGATTTTGAGATAAAATCTAAGAATTACGATATTGAATCAAGCGGAATGTTGCACAAAATTGCAAATAGAATTGAGAAAGCAGATGCTTGTGGTGAAAAGTTATATGATTATATCTTCATAGATGAAGCTCACAGATTTAGGAATGGAAATAATACTCAATATGATTTAATAAAAAGAATTTGCTTAAATAAAAAAGTTATTTTAATAAGTGCTACTCCTCTAAATAATACATTTTTTGACTTTTACCATTTAATTTCTCTATTTCAAAATCCTGTTGATAGTGATATACCTGGTTTACCAAATTTAGAAGCATTTTTTGCGAATAGACGAAATGAAATTAAAACTATAGAAAAGCAATGTGGAGGTAAAGATTCTTCTGAATATATAAATGCAGTAAAAAGAGTTTCTCAAGAAGTTAGAGATAAAATTCTTAAATATTTAATGATAAGAAGAACCAGAACGGACATAAAGAAATATTTTCAAAAGGATATAAAGAAACAAGGTTTATTTTTCCCTGAAGTTCAAACCCCAGAAAGACTTGTTTACGAATTTGATACACATACAAATGAAGTATTTGAAAAAACAATAAAAACAATTGGAACTAAAGATACACCAAAAAATGAAAAATTAACATATGCAAGATATGCTCCAAAAACATATTTAACAAATAAACAATTAACGGCTTTTGAAGAAACTCAACAAAGAAACAATGTAGGCTTTATGAAAAGCCGTTTGGTAAAAAGACTTGAAAGTTCCAAATATGCGTTTGAAATGACATTAAAACGTTCAATCAAGTCTCATGAAAAAATGATTAAAATGTATGAATCAGGCTCAGTCTATATTAGCAAAGATATCAACGTTCTAGACTATATTGATGACGATACAAAAACAATAGAAGATTTATTGGAAAAAGGCAAAGAAAAAGAACTTGAAATATTTTCTTCAGCTGATTTCAGCAAAGATTTTATAAAAAATATTAAACAAGATTTATCTTTATTGAAAGAGTTATTATCCGAATGGCAAGCAATAAAGCACGATTATAAACAAGAAGAATTTGTAAGTCAGCTGCATTCGAATAAATTATTAAAAGATAAAAAAATAGTAATTTTTACAGAATCCGCAGAAACTGCTGCAAACTTATATAATATTCTAAAAGATGAATATGGAGATTCTGTATTATATTATTCTTCAGGGCAAAAAGATGAATTAAAAGATGTTATAAAATATAACTATGACCCAAATCAAAAAGAATATGAACAAGAAGATAAAATTAAATTATTAATAACAACCGATGTATTGGCAGAAGGTATAAACCTGCATCGTTCAAATATTATAGTAAATTATGACTTACCTTGGAATCCAACCAGAGTCCTGCAAAGAGTAGGGCGTGTTAACCGTGTTGGGACAAAACACGACAAGGTCTATATTTTTAACTTTTTCCCAACATCAGAAACAGATAAACAATTGGGACTTGAAAATAGTATTATTGCAAAAATTCAAGCCTTTCATAATGCTTTAGGTGAAGATGCAAAATATTTAAGCGAAGAGGAAGAAGTTGAATCATATAATTTAAGAGGGGAACAGTTATACAGGACTCTAAAATCCAAAGAAACATTTAATGAAGATGATGAAGAAAGCCCAGAGTTAAAATATATTTCTATATTAAGAAATATAAGAGATAAAAAAACTGACTTGTATGCGAAAATAGCTGAACTTCCCAAGAAAATAAGAACTGCAAAAGATTATGATGATATTTCTTCTGATTCCTTAATTACCTTCTTTAGAAAAGGTAAATTACGCAAATTCTGTATTACAAAGGGAGATGCATCTGTTGAAATACCTTTTGATGAGGCTGTTAAATATTTTGAATGCGAACCTAATGAAAAAATGAAACAACTTCCAAACAGATATTTTGATTTTCTTGCTAAAAACAAAGAATTATTTGGGCAGCCTATTGATACTGAGCCGATGATGGTAAGAAAGGGTCGCTCTAAAATGGACAAAATAGTTAAAGATTTAAAGGGGCTTTTAAATTGTCCAAAATATACACAAGATGAAAAAGTTTATTTGCAGACTGTAATCAATGCATTTGGAAACAGAAAAATTGCAGAAGCAATAGCTAAAAATTTAAGTAATTTCTTTGAAAGTGAATTTGATGATATTAAATTGCTTGCAGGCATAAAATCAATTGTTCCAGACATTTATTTATATCAAGATGATAAAAACAAACCCGGAAATCCTGCTCAAAAAAGAGAAATTGTACTGTCTGAATTTTTATATAAGAAAGGAGAATAATGGTTAATAATTTCAATAAAAATATTGTAAATGATACTTTTAATAGAGAATATAATGAAGATCAATTTAAAATTTTTATACATGATTTATTACCTGATGCAGATTTTACAAAAGAAGGACAAATACAATTACCGAATGAGTATAGAGAATTTATAAAAAGTGCAAAACGTATTTGCAAATATAAATATTCAACATCTGAATTTGATGAAAATGTACTAACAGTATTAGCAGTAAAGCTTAGAAAAACTACTTCTGTCGACAGAGCTCGAACAGCACAAAGAAATTTTGTTGCTAGATATCTTAATAATAGCCGTAATTACTTAATGGACGCAGCATTAGTTGCATTTTATTCTGAAGATTCTCAAGGCGAAATTTCTCCTGACTGGCGATTTTCTCTTGTTCAAATGAACTATGTTACCGAAATTGTTGAGAAATCTAATGGTAAAAAGAAAAGAAAAACAGCAGTAGAACTCACTCCGGCTAAGAGATTTTCTTTTCTAGTTGGTTCTTCAGAAGATACTCATACTGCACAAAGCCAATTTTATCACTGTTTAGAAAAATCTTCAAAGGGGGAACAAATAACTCTTGAAGATTTAGTAGCAGCATTTGATATTGAAAAAGTTTCAAAAGAGTTTTTTGAGAAGTACAAAGAATTATATGGGAAATTGTTAAACGAATTAACTAGGCTCTATGATACAGATAAAGATATTAAACGAGATTTTGATGAACATTCAATTATAAAAGAAGATTTTGCAAAAAAAACAATGGGGCAACTCGTATTTTTATACTTTATTCAAAAAAAAGGTTGGCTTGGAGTTCCTAAAGATGGAATTTGGGGACAGGGTGATAAAAAATTTTTAAGAAATGTTTTTGAAAAAGATAAGCGTTATATATCAAATTACGATAATTTTTTTAATGATGTATTGGAACATTTATTTTATGAAGCTCTTGCACAAAAAAGAGAAAATAATGATTGGTTTGATAGGTTAAATTGTAGAATTCCTTTCTTAAATGGAGGTTTATTTGAACCAGTTAACGGTTATGAATATGAAGTAACCAATTTAACTATAGATAATGGTATTTTTAAAGATATTTTTGATACTTTTGATTTATACAATTTTACAGTGAAAGAAGATGAACCATTAGAAAAAGAAGTAGCTGTTGACCCTGAAATGCTCGGTAAAGTTTTTGAAAATTTGCTTCCTGAAAATACAAGAAAAGGTAATGGGGCATTTTATACTCCTCGAGAAATTGTACACTATATGTGTCAAGAAAGTTTGATTAATTATCTTTATAACAAATTAAATACCAAAATAGTCAAACTTTCCTCAGAAAAACAAGCAGAACAGCAATCTTTATTTAAGAAAAATAAAATAAAACAAATGGTTTTAACGGAAGAAATTTTCGAGGAGAATTTTTCTAGAGAGGATATTTCTTTTTTAATTCGAAAAGGTGATTCTATTTATTCTAATTCAAATGTCAAAGAAACAATGCCTGATTCAATTATAAATTCGGCAAGTATTATAGATGAAGCTCTTTCTACAATAAAAGTTTGCGATCCAGCGATAGGTTCTGGTGCTTTCCCTGTTGGAATGATGAATGAAATTGTACGTGTTAGAGCGACATTAAGTAAATATATAGGAAAACCAGATAGAGCTGTATATGACTTAAAAAGAAACGCCATAGAAAAATCAATTTATGGTGTTGATATTGATCCAGGTGCAGTAGAAATAGCCAAGTTAAGATTTTGGCTGTCGTTAGTAGTTGATGAAGAAAATACAGCAAATATAAAACCTCTTCCAAACCTAGATTATAAAATAATGCAAGGAAACTCGCTAATTACTAGCTATGAAGGTATTGATTTTGATGAAATAGTTGCAAATCAGCCAACGGAAAAACAACTAGATTTGTTTGCATCTAAAAGCGAAAAAATAACTGAAAAAATATCTCAAAAGCAACATGAATTTTTGAAAACCCCATATGCAACAAAAAAAAGAGAAATAAAACAAGAAATTGAAGATTTAATTATTGAACTTGTTAAAACAAAATTTGAAGAAAAAGCAGAAAAAGAAGGGAAATCAAAAGATTTCTACGAAGAAAAGATTAGAAATTTCGCACAAAATAAAGGAAACAGAGATTTCTTCCCATGGCAACTGTTTTTTGCAGATGCGTTTGATAATGGTGGCTTTGATATAGTAATAGGCAATCCTCCATATGTACAGTTGCAAAAATTTAAAGGAGATCCTGTTCAAAAATTATATAAAGATGCTGGATTTAAAGTTCATGATTCAAATGGGGATATCTATTGTTTATTTTATGAAAAGGGCATTGATATTTTAAGAAAAAATGGCTGTCTTTGTTATATAACTTCAAATAAATGGATGAGAGCAGGTTATGGTGAAAAATTAAGAACTTATTTTGCTACTAAAACAAATCCTATAAGATTAATTGATTTTGGGGGAGTTAGTGTATTTGAAACAGCAACAGTAGATGTAAATATATTATTAGTTCAAAAATCACAAAACCTTCGAAATACAATGGCTTGCACTATCGAATCAAAAATGAAACGTCTAAATAATTTGAGCGTTTATATTAGTCAAAATTCTATTCCGCAGAAGTTTGATTCTAGCAGTT
>ENA-OPBM01001181-OPBM01001181.1-human-gut-metagenome-genome-assembly--contig:-NODE-1181-length-16559-cov-4.565378_pt1 | contig 16559 bp, 7 predicted proteins | sample MGYA00241069_ERZ501454 | MGnify/ENA primary metagenome ERZ501454 (study PRJEB25962, sample SAMEA2042625) | human gut metagenome | biome: human gut; feature: human-associated habitat; material: faeces... | reverse complement strand
CCCTTTACGGTTCCATCGGCCTGGATACCGACCGAGATTTCAATATCTCCGCCATACCCCTCATGGGAAACTACATTGATGACATATCCAATGGTCTCACCGCTTTTATCTTTTCCAAGGGCAACTTCCTCGATAGCATCGCTGGAATACCCGTTGGATTTTAAAAGTTCAGAAGCAGCATCTGTATCAAGATCATCTACAGTTTCAAAAGAATCTGCATCGGACAGAACCGATTGGAATGCTTCCTGCTTTGAATTTGCTTTTGCATTGGCGATCGGTTCTTTCGTAACTCCGTATACAACACCAAGGAGCAGTCCGGCGATGACGGTGATCGCAGTGAGAATGAATGCATTTTTAACTATTTTATTCATTACTTCTCTCCTCCTTTTCCAAATGGCTTTGGCAGGGTTGCCTTCTCGATCAGAGGAACGAGCAGGTTGCTGATGATGATCGCATAAGATACACCTTCTGCGGATGCACCAAAGACACGGAATACTCCGGTCAAAAGACCAAGCAGTACACCAAATATGATCTGTCCTTTCGGTGTGATCGGGCTTGTTACATAATCGGTTGCCATAAAGAATGCACCGAAGATAAGACCACCTGCACAGATCTCACTGAGAGAATAGGTCAGGTTGAATCCACCAAACAGGAATGTAAATACAAATACGGTTCCAATGTAAATCAGCGGGATAACCGGGCTGATAACTTTGCGGACTACCATGTAAATCGCACCAATCAGCAGGGCAATTACAGATACCTCACCGATAGTTCCCGGGATACGTCCGATTACCAGGGATGCCAGATCCACTGTCTCACCGGCTCTTAACTGTGCCAGCGGAGTTGCACCTGTCAGACTGTCAAATCCAAGCTTTGCGGATGAGAAGTTATTCATAAACAGAGCGAAGGAAGTCAGAAGGAAACATCTGGCTGCCAGTGCCGGGTTCATGAAGTTCTGTCCCAGACCACCGAAGAGCTGTTTTACAACGATGATCGCAAATGCACTGCCAAGTACAGGCATCCAGAGCGGAATTGATGCAGGCATATTTAATGCAAGTAATAAACCTGTAACAACTGCACTGAAGTCTGTAATTGTGTTCTTCTTATGCATCAGCTTGTCATAAATCCACTCAAAGAATACACTGGAAGCGACGGTGATCACTACTACCAGTAAGGCACGAAGGCCAAAATTATAAATTCCAAACAGTGTGGTCGGCAGAAGCGCCAGTGCCACAAGCTGCATGATTTTGCTTGTTGTCATCTTATCCCGGACATGGGGATTGGATGATACATGTAACATCTGATCCATTACGATGTCCCCCTTTTACTTTTTCTTACGGCTTGCCAGAACCATCTTACGCATAGATTTGATCATCTGGGTCAGCGGACGCTTGGCAGGGCAGATATAACTGCAGCAGCCACATTCGCAGCACTCCATACCATCAAATTTCTGGAAGCTCTTCATGTCACCATGCTCTGCAAAGGTTGCAAGTCTTGCAGGAATGACATGGCCGGGACAGACTCCTACACATCTGCCGCAGTTAATGCATGCAGTCTGTTCGGCATCTGCCACATCATCCTTCTCCAGGCAGAGACATGCGGAGCTTGTCTTAATACATGGTACATGAGTGTCATACATGGCAAATCCCATCATAGGACCACCTGAAATTACTTTGGATACATTGTCTGTCAGTCCGCCGGCAGCTTCTATAAGCTCTGCCATATCTGTTCCGGAAAGGACATCAAAGTTCTGCGGATTCTTAATCCCCTGTCCTGTTACTGTCACGATACGGTCCATAACAGGTTTTCCAAGGATAACGGCTTCATAAACAGCAATTACGGTATCTACGTTGTCAACTACGCATCCTGCATCTGCCGGAAGCATGGCAGAGTTGATCTCTCTGTCTGTGACAGCCTTGATCAGGAAACGCTCACCACCCTGTGGGTACTTGGTCATCAGCTCTGCTACTTCAATACGTGGAATATCTTTTACCATTTCTTTCAGTTTCGCAATACAGTCAGGCTTGTTATCCTCAATACAGATGTATCCCTTCGCATTGTCAAAGAGCTTCAGCATAACTCTTAAGCCCTCGATCAGCTTCTCAGAGTCATCCAGCATTCTTCTGTAGTCACTGGTAAGATAGGGTTCACACTCGGCACCGTTTACAAGGATATGATCGATCTTGTCCGGTTCCTTTGGCGCAAGCTTTACCTGTGTGGGGAATCCGGCGCCGCCCATTCCCACAACTCCGCCTTCTTTAATTCTCGCCAGAATTTCCTCTTTCGAAAGATCTTCCAGACGTGCAGGAGTAAATTCCACACTTTCATACTGCTGGTCATTCTCAATGATAATGGAATTGACCATAGAACCTGTTGCTGTCAGGCGCGGTTCGATTCCTTTTACCGTACCGGAAACAGACGAATGGATCGGTGATGAGACAAACCCCGCAGCATCTGCGATCTTCTGTCCTGCGAGCACATGGTCTCCCTTCTGAACTATCGCTGCAGCCGGAGCACCGATATGCTGGGAAAGAGGATATACCATATCTCCCTTTGGCAGATATTTCACTACCGGACTGTTCTTGGATAATTCTTTTCCGTCATAAGGATGAACACCACCCTTAAAGGTTAAAATTCCCATTTCGTTCCCTCCTTTTATATATTAAGCACCACCAAAGTGCTCTATTTTTGATAAAATCCATATACTTTTTTGTACATTTTTATCAACCTGTTTATAATATAAACCATTTTTTCAAAAAAAGCACTACCCAAATTTCATTTTCTTGTGTATAATTAAATACAATTTCAGAAAGGAAAAATTATTAACATGATTGTTAAAAAAATGCCCATTTTACAAGGGTTTCCAGACTTTGAGACTGTTAAATTTTTCACCGGAAAATTCTTCCAAAAATACAATTTTACACCTGTTTTTTACGACATTGAAACCACCGGATTATCAAGAAATTCCACGTATTTATACCTGATCGGAGCTGTTGGAATTGAAGATGAAACTTGGTATTTTTATCAATGGATGGCCGAAAATGCCAGTGAAGAAGAGACAATTCTGAGAATTTTTTCACAATTTCTTCAGCAATATAATTTGATGATTTCTTACAACGGAGAACGATTTGACCAGCCCTATCTGGAAGCACGATATGAAAAATATGGAATCCCCTCTCCATTTACAGGAAAACAGTCTCTGGATCTCTACCTGATATTAAAACCGTTAAAGTCACTTTTAAAACTGCCCGCCATGAAACAGCCCTGCATGGAAGAATTTCTGGGGATCAAAGACAGGATTTATGATAATGGTAAGGAATGCATTAAACTTTACAAAGATTTTCTGAAAAAAAGAGATGCCTTTACAGCTGATGAAATCCTTGGACATAACCTGGAGGATGTGCTGGGACTGGGAAGAATTTTTGATATGCTGGGATATCTTTGCATCTATGATGGAGATTATGAAGTTACATACAGCGAATTTGACGGAGACAACCTGATCCTGAAGCTGAAGCTCCCCTGCACACTGCCACAGGAATTTTCCAATGGAAACACCGACTTCTATCTGACAGGAAAAGACGAAGAAATCAATTTAATTATCAAAACAACTGACGGGAAACTGAAACAATACTATGCAAATTATAAGGATTACTATTATCTCCCGGAGGAGGATACGGTTATCCCGAAATCTCTCGGATCCGGAATTGACAGAAAACACCGGAAAGCAGCAACCAGAAATACCTGTTACACCTGGTTTACCTGCTCCGATGCCTTCCTCAGTTCTCCCGTACAGCAGAAGCAATATCTGACATATACGCTTTCCTGTCTGATTGGAACTCTAGAACGTGTCTGAAAAATCCTCTGTGATCATATATAAATATCGTCAAAAGCAATTTCCAATGGATTGTGAAGAGAAAAAGCCCTCTCACTGCTGACTGAGAAAATATAACCGTCAAATTCCATTGTCTCAAAAAAGCATGGCCTTTCTGAGGATTTTCCGAGGACAAACCCATCTGCTGTGGGAACCACTTCAAAAGAATCCAAAGGAAGGCTCATTCCTCTGCCTGTCATTTTCATATAACTTTCTTTTAATGTCCAGAGCGTAAAAAACGCCTTATCTTTGTTCTTCGCAGCCTTGATGTAAGCAAGCTCTGAATGGTAGAAATAATGTTCTGCCACCTCAAGAGGCGCATTGGCATTTTTCTCAATATCGCACCCGACTTCGCAGTCTGACAGCACACCCACAACATAGTCCCCCGCATGAGATACATTAAAAAAAAGGCCATCCACAACCGGCTTTTCATTGTCAGAATATCTCAGGCAGCTTTCCGTAAGCCCGTTTTCATCGAGAATTTTTCTGATGATGATCCCTGCACCCAGACTTCTTTTGCGGTCATCAGGCATACGATACCTGATGACCTTTTCTCTTCTTCTGATCCCAACCAGATCCAGAAGCCTTTCATTCTTAAGCGGATCCTCAAAATGATTAATATTGATCCTGTATAATTTCTGCATCTGATCAACAGTTACTTCTTCTGAATATCGATCTTGCTGTCAAACCCTGTAAGGCTGAATACATCGTAAACCTCATCAGAAACATTGATGATCTTAAATCCATCCTTTTGAGCCATTTTTTTGTAGGCTACGATCACCTGACGTAAGCCTGCAGATGAAATATACTCCAGATTTGTAAAATCAAATACCAGACTTGTGATGCTGTCTTCAAGTCCGGACAGAGCCTCCCCTAACTGGGGAGCTGTCTGTGTATCAAGCCATCCGCTGATTTCCATAGTTGCTTTGTTACCTTCTGTTTTTGTGATAATTTCCATTGTAATTTTCCCTCCTGAATCAATCAAAAAATGTAAGTCTGTCAAGTGCTGCAATTGCATTTTCCAGATATCTGTCATCTGTAACCGGCCATTTATAATCCAGCCTGTACAGAACCTGTGCTGTAAAACGATTGCTGTAATCAATGGTATAGATTTCATTTTCATTATGTGAGGTATAGGCGATCAGTCCGGAAACCGCATCAGAATCCTGACCGGTCTTTGCAAATTCCTTCACTGCTGCCTCAAACTCCTCATCTCTTACAATATCAATCCTGAATCCATAGCTGCGCATTGCGTAGATCAGGTCTGCCATATAAATATGATGGCTGTTGCATGCATGGAATACAGTAAATCTCCGGTCGGTCTGAGCCAGTCTCAGAACTGCCAGCGCAGTAGAATCAATCGGTGAGAATTCTGCCACCTCATGCATACCGCCCATAGGGAATTTACCTACAGCCACATAACCTCTCAGGCTGCGAAGGAATCCATTGGTAACGAAATTAATCTGGAACTCACCGTCAGAGTTTCGGCTCATCAGATTACCTACCCGGACTACCTTGCCGTCCAGTCCCTCGGAAACTGCTTCCAGAACCGCCCTCTCTGCCAGGAATTTGGTACGGATATATTCATTGGTAATATTCTGTCCGATGTACAGATCATTCTCACAGAAAACTCTGGACATTGGCGGAACACCGTCAGAACCTTCTCCCGCAACGGAAACCGTAGAAATCTGGATCAGTCTGCGGCCGTTATTCTTACAGAAATCGATCAGATTTTCCACACCCTGCACATTAATTCTTTCCAGTACATCATCAGCCGCAAAATGCTTTACGCAGGCAGCGCAGTTAATGATGGTGCTGAATTTGTATTCTGAAAATCCTGTTACCTGTTCCTTTGAGGTAATATCCCCATCCACACAGATAATACGGCTTTCAAACAGCTCTTTGTATGGATCATCAAAATAGTACATCAGCATGTTCATCATTCGCTTTTCAGACGATTCATATTTGCCCTTACGTACAAGACAGTAAACCTTACCGTCATAATTGTCAATGAATGCTTTAAGGACATGGATCCCCAGGAAACCTGTGGCACCTGTGACCATAATATCTCCCAGCTTTTCCTTTGTGATCCGGTCTGCATTTTCTTCTGTATTTGCGCTGATCACATTCTGGATCCTGTTATAGTTATAATCCGAAAATTCATTCTTGCTCTGTGCAGCCTCTGTAACTCCGTCATCATCAACCAAAGCTGCAAGTTCCCGTACAGTAGGATATTTGAAAATATCCGCATATACCAGTGAAATATTCTTTGACAGACACATAACAGCAACCTTGGATGCAGTAAGGGAAGATCCGCCCAGCTCAAAGAAGTTGTCCTCAATCCCTACTCTTTCAATTCCCAGTGCTTTCTCAAAAATCTCACAGAGTGCTCTCTGAGCTGCAGTAACCGGCTCTACATAGCTGGCAGTGTTCGTGGTTACCTCCGGCATTGGCAGTGCTTTTTTATCAATCTTACCGCCCGGTGTCACAGGCATTTCCTCAATGCTGACAAAGAAAGACGGCATCATATAATCCGGGATCAGCGGCTCCAGGAAGGTCTTCAGTTCATCCTCCGGGATGGCTTCTCCTGTATAATAAGCTGTGATATATTTATTTCCACCCTTTTCAATTACTGTAACGGCTGCATTTTTCACCAGCTCATGTTTCAGAAGGGCACCTTCGATCTCACCAAGCTCCACACGATATCCTCTGATCTTCACCTGTGAATCGATCCGGCCTATGTACTCAATATTTCCGTCACCTTTCATGCGGACCATATCACCGGTCCTGTAAAGACGGCTTTCCTGCTCACATACAGCAAATGGATTTTCTACAAACACAGATGCTGTTTTTTCCGGAAGATTATGATATCCTCTGGCAATCTGCCTTCCTGCGTGACAAAGTTCGCCGGACGCACCCACCGGAAGCCGGTTCAGATTCTCATCCACAATGTAGCTGCGCACATTCCGCTGTGATTTTCCGATCGGGATGTTGTCATACTGTCTGTCTACCAAAAACTCTGTGGAAGAAACCGTATTCTCTGTAGGACCGTAGCCATTGATCATCTGATAGGTACGGTTACGGTAATGCTTGAATTTCTCGCCGCCAAGTGTAACAAATTTAAGAGCAGGTGCATCCTCCAGAAGTTCTGTAACCAGTTCTCCCATCTGGGTAGGGAAGGTTACGGTGGTGATCTCTTTTTCCTTTATATATCTGCTTATGGCAATGGCGTCCTTACGGATACTCTCCGGTAAAATATACAGGACTGCTCCTGCGGTAAGAGGTGCAAACAGATCGATCACTGACGCATCGAAACAGAAGCTCGCAAACTCTGCCACAATGTCATCCGGTGAAGTATTTCTGCTCAGTGTGATATATTCGATCAGGTTCAACAGATTTCTGTGCTCGATCATAACACCCTTTGGCTTTCCTGTGGAGCCTGAGGTATAGATCATATAGGCAAGGTTCTCCGGTTTCGGAGAAATAAGCTCTGCAGAAAGTTCAAAATCCTCAGCCTCATCTGGCACACTGTCCAGACTGATCACATTTCCGTCATAAAATTCCACAAGATTCTGATACTGATCGATCACAAGGAGATTTCTTGCTCCTGAATCCTTCAGCATATATTCAATTCTGCTCTGTGGATACTCCGGATCCAGAGGAACATAGGCTCCGCCGGCCTTCATAACACCCACATAGGCTACTGTATATTCTTTTGTCCTGCCGCACAGGATACCTGCTGCCTGTTCCGGGCCAAATCCGTTTTCCGTAAGCTTCTGAGCAATATAATCAGACATTCTGTCCAACTCTCTGTAAGTAAAATCTCCGGAGTCATCCCGCACTGCCGGTCTGTCCGGATATCTGGCAGCCATCTCCTTAAACAGATCTATGAAGGTCTTTCCTGCATGTTCCGGAATATCCTCCATCTGAGTTTTTTCCTCAAACATCAGCCGGATATCAGCCGGATCGCATTCCCTTAAGATTCCCTCTGCAGTGGTTTCCAGATTGTCAGCCAGATACCGGATAGTTTCCTCATGGTACATATCTCCTCTGTACTCAATCTCAAAGACAAATCTGTTCTTTTCAATGGAAATGCTGACAGAAACCGGTGCCTTTGCCATGTTCAGGCTGACAGGCTCCTCCTGTGCATATTCCCCGCCAATGGTGTCAAAAGCAAAATTGTCGCCCTGGTAAATAACCATGGCATCTGCCTTAATATCAAACTCATGGCTGATCTGTGAGAAAGGATAAATATCGTTGTTCATGGAATCGATCAGCTGTTTCTGTACACCGCTTAAGCAATCTTTGGCTGTTCCTGAGAAATCGCAGAAAACAGGGAGTGTTTTTACCAGCATACCCACTGTTTCCGAAAGTCTGGAATCGTTTCTTCCATGGTAAATAGTGGTAAATACAGCATCCTTTTTGAAATTATATTTTCCAAGTGTGATACCAAAAGCGGAAATGAAGAATACATTCTCCGTAATTCCATGCTTTTTACAGAATTCCTTCACATCCTGCACAGAAATGGATCTGGTCTCTCTGTGGTAAAGTTCTGCTGTTGGAGCCGCACCGTTTTTGTCCGGATAGAAGCTGATGCTTCCACCTGCATGTTCAAATACTGACTTATAATAATTCTCTGCATTTTTATAGATATCACCTGCCAGGGCATCTCTGTTATCCAGTGCCAGATCATAGGAAGTATAACCTTCCGGTTCCAGCTTCTCACCGCTGTAAGCTCTGTTAATATCATTAATTATAATAGCCAGAGATGTACCATCGGCAACAATGTGGTGAAGGTCCAGGAACAGATAATTGCCATCACAGGTTCTGTAGATTTCAAACCGGAAAAGCTGTTCATTAAACAACATATATGGACGTACCAGAGTGTCTCTGTTCATTCCGTTTAAAATCGGTGTTTTATAACTGAGCCCATCGTTTCGTTTCTGAAGTACATTTCCGTTGTCATCCATAAACAGACGGGTTTTCAGATAAGGATGTGCCTCAACAGTACTGTCAATGGCTTCTGCCAGTCTGTCCAGATCCACCTTGTTATCAAGCTTTAACAGATACGGGATATTGTAAATGGTAGAACCCATATTTGCAGTACACTCAATGAAAATCCCCTCCTGAGTGTTGGTAAGAGGATAACTTTCCTGTACTTCCCTTTTGCTTTCTTTTCCCGCAGTTTTTACAAATTCCTCCATCATTCGGATAGTAGGATGATTCTTAATATCTGAAGTTTTGATCACAATGTCAAAGGCTTTGGAGATCAGGATATTCAGCTTAATGGCAGTGATAGATGTCAGACCTGCCTCATAAATATCTGTGGTAATCCCAAAATCCGTATACCCCAGAACCTCTGCGATACAGTCAAATAATATCTGCTGAACCTCATTCTCAGGCTTAATGATCTCCGCTGCTTTTTTCTCAGGCAGAGGAAGAGCCTTTTTATTTACCTTCTGGTTCTGGTTCAGAGGAATTTTGTCAATCTGCATGGTAACTGCAGGTACCATATAGGCAGGCTTTGTCTCTTTAATAAAATCATTCAGGGCATTGATATCAACAGTGCTGTCCGATACCACATAGGCAGCAATATATTTTCCACCATTTGGATCATCAAAGGCAACTACAGTGGCATCCCTGATGCCCTCATATCTGCGGATCACTTCCTCAACCTCAGAAAGCTCAATCCTGAAACCTCTGATCTTAACCTGGGAATCCTTTCTGCCAATGATCTGGATATTTCCATCCGGAAGAAATCTTGCCACATCACCTGAATGATACATCACTTCGTATCCCGGTGTATCATCATAAAGATTCTTTGTATAGACCTCGGCAGTTTTTTCCGGCTTGTTAAGATATCCTCTGGAAACCTGCCAGCCGGTGATCATCAGCTCTCCGCATGCACCGGGAGGAAGCATATGCCCCAGCTTGTCTGTAATATAAAGCTTCACATTGTCAAGTGCTTTTCCGATCGGGACATTTGGATAATATTTGTCCACTTCAAATACAGTCGTAAAAATAGTCGCCTCTGTAGGTCCATAAGCATTGATAAACTTATAATCTTTTGGCGGCTCACATGGAACCAGCTTCTCTCCTCCTACAGAAAGATATCTCAGGCTCTTACAATCCATCTCCAGCGCAAACTGCCTTCCCACCTGAGTAGTCATAAAGGAATGCGTGATACCATTTTCCTCAAAATAGCGCTGCAGTCCAATGAAATCCAGACGGATTTCCTCCGGAATAATGTGAAGCTGTGCACCGTTTGTGATGGCACCGTAAATATCCATCATGCAGGCATCAAAACCAAAGGAAGCATATGCAGCTATCCTGCACTCCGAATCTATGCCATAATATCTCTTGAACCAGTGACAGAAAGCAGTAATATTTCCATATTCCAGCATACAGCCCTTTGGCACACCTGTGGAACCGGAAGTATACAAAAGGATAAACAGATCATGCAGCTGCGGCTTCTTAAGCACAACATCCCTATCCTCCAGCTGCCAGATCTGATCTGTAAACAGCACCGGTCCTTTATATCCGTCTACCAGAGGAAGAAGCTCTCTGTCAACAATGAGAAGCTTTGCAGAGGAATCCTCCATCATGTACATCAGGCGGTCCCTGGGATAGGTTGGATCCAGAGGCTGGTAAGCTGCACCTGCCTTTATCACGCCCATCGGTGCGATCGCCATATATTCACAGCGGGGGATCAGAATGGAAACAACATCTTCACTGCCAATTCCCTGGGATGCGATATATTTTCCAAGTCTGTCACTGATCTCATCCAGTTCTCTGTAAGTATATTTTTTATCCTTAAATACCACAGCCGTATGGTCAGGAATGGTCTGTACCAGCTCCTCAAACATATCAGCGATGGTCTTACTTCTGTCATATTCGCAGGCAGTATTATTAAATTCCGAAATTTTGTCCGCTCCATTTTGGGAAAGAACAGAAACTTCCGAAATATATTTTGCTTTCAGCAGGGAATCCATAGCTGCCTCATAGGATTCCAGCATTCCACGTACAAAGGCTTCACTGTACATGTCACTGCGGTATTCTGCAGTAAGCACATATTTATGATCGTATTCTCTTACCTGGATCAGCAGAGGCATCTTTGACATATCCGGAGAAAGGTCATGGCCCCTGGCAACAGTATCACCGATCGGGAAATCATCCCCAAGCTCTGCCTGATATGCAAATACCAGATCAGAATTAATCCCGTACTTTGCACAGATATCAGAGAACGGAAAAATATCATTTGCCATGGAAGACAGAATCTGCTCAGAGAGCTCTGTCATATAGGCCTGTATGGTGACTTTCGGATCACAGGAACAGTAAACCGGCAGAGTCTTTACAAGCATGCAGACTGTATTCTCCAGTCTGGAATCATTTCTTCCATTATAAATAGTTGCAAAAAGACTTTCCTCGGAATTGGAATATCTGCTCATGAGAATGCCGAATACACCTGTAAACAGAATGTTTGGAGTAACCCCCAGCTTCTCGCAGGCAGAAAGTACCAGAGACTCTCCGGTGTCCACAGGCATCGACAGATATCCTCTCTCAGGAGTCTTTCCTGAGCAGTCAGGAAGAGGCAGGGATTCTGTCTCAATTCCCTCGAAAATACTGTCATAATATTTCTCGGCCTTCTTATATTTTCCCTCTTTCATCTGCTGTTCTTCATCAAGGGCAGCATCAAAGCCTGTGTAGGATTCTTTCTCCAATTTCTCACCCAGATAGGCCCGATCGATATCCTCAAAAATAATATCATAGGAATTACCATCTGCCAGGATATGGTGGAAATCTGTAAAAAGATATTTCCTGTCTTCTGTCACATAAATCCCCGCCCGGAACAGCCGTCCCTTTTCCAGCTTAAAGGGACGCACCAGCTCATCTTTTATCTTTTCAAACTGCTCATTTGTGGTCCGGACCACCTCTGGTACAAAGGCTTCCTCACAAGGCTTCTGCACCATCTCTCCGCTGTCACTTAAATAAACCTTTGTCAGCAGATACGGATGTGCAGCGATCATCTGAGAAATGGCATCTGACAGCTTCTGAACGTCAACAGAGCTTTCCAGTTCAAACAGGAACGGAATATTGTATACCGTACTCTCAGGATTCTTCATGCACTCTGCAAAAATACCCTTCTGGGAGCCGGTAAGAGGGTAAACTTCTCTCTTTTCATAGGTTCTGATCTTCGGTGCAAGCATCACATATTTTTCCAGTTTCTCCACCGTATTGTTTTCGTGGATATCACTGGTTTTCACAGTCACTCCGAATTCCTCTGAGATCAGAATACAAAGCTTCATGGCACTGATAGAAGACAGCCCCGCCCTGTAAAAACTTGTGTCAGTTCCAAAAAAATCATTCTCCACAACGTCTGCAACGATTTCAAAAATCTTCTTCTGCATAGGAGTCTGGGGTTCTTTCAGATTCTTTGGCTGTGCAGCCGGCTTTGGCAGTGCTTTCTTATCAATTTTGCCATTCTGTGTCACAGGCATCTTTTCCAGTTGGACAAAAACCTCAGGAACCATATAATGAGCCAGGGACTCTGATGCATAGGCAGAAAGCTCCTCTGTATTGATCTGGCGGTCAGCCATAAAATAGCAGCAGAGGAATTTGTTATCTACAGGCAGAGTAATGCTGGTAATGATTCCCTCATAGGAATTGATCACCTCCTCGATCTCACCAAGCTCAATCCTCAGACCGCGAAGCTTGATCTGATTGTCTATTCTTCCGAAAAATTCAATCTCACCCTCAGGGCTGATCCTTGCAAGGTCACCGGTCTTATAAGCTCTCTCTCCGTTAAGATCAATGAATACAGCCTCTGTTTTATCCGGCAGATTCATATAACCTCTGCCAACGCCCAGTCCTGCGATCACAAGCTCTCCGGTCTCTCCGTCCGGAAGGATCTTATTCTCTTTATCTACAATATATACCTTCACATTACCGTTAGGCGTACCAATGGTAATGTTTCTGCTGTCCGTAATTACCTTCATGGTACAGCTGATGGTAGTTTCCGTAGGTCCATAACCATTCATAATGTAAGCATCCGGGTTTACTCTGCGAATCTTGTCATACAGAGCCGGAGGAAAAGCCTCTGCACCTACATCAAACACCTTAATCTGAGAAACTGCTTTTTCAAGCTGGGGCAGATCGATCATATTGGACAGGTAAGTAGGAGTTGTGGTCATAATATCCACTTTATTTCTGACGATCAGCTCACCCAGCATAAGAGGATTCAGAATCTCCTCATCAGAGGCGATCACCGCAGTCATCCCGTTGGTAAGTGGCAGAAATTCCTCCAGAACAGACACATCAAAGGTCATGGCTGCCATGGAAAGAGATACACTTCCTCTGCTTACATAACCATAAGTTTCCGCATTTTTCGAATTCGGATTTACAAAATTGGCAAGGTTGATATGTTCGATCAGCACACCCTTGGGCTTGCCTGTGGAACCGGAAGTATAGATACAATAACAAAGATCATGCTCCCCGATCTTTACCTGAGGATTCTCTGTATTCTCATTCTCCAGAAGTTCCTCGATCAGAAGTACTGTACAGGGAAGCTTAGCAAACAGTTCCCTTCGTTCCTCTGCGATCTCCTTTGTTGTGATAATAAAAGGAGCTCCTGAATCCTCAAAAATATACCGGATCCTGTCATCAGGATAATCCGGTGTGGCAACTGCAAATGCGCCTCCTGCCTTCAGGATACCCTGTCGCACTGCATAGAAATCACAGCATCTCTCAAGAACCACACCTACGATGGTCTCCCGTCTGACACCTTTTTCCACAAGTGCATTGGCAATCCTGTTAGCCCGTTCATTGAGCTGTGCATAAGTGAAGCTCTCTTTGCCGGAGACAACTGCATATTTCTCAGGATGAAGCTTCACCTGTTCCTCGAACAATTCTGTTACCGGCCGAAACTCAAAAACAAAATTGTTCCTTTCATTAATATTTTTCATTTTCATGTACCTCCTAAAAAGATATTATGGTATTATTCATATCAATCGCACGAATATAATCCATGGATTTTGATACCTTCTTGACAAGTTCAATCCCATGTATATCAAAGTCTTCACTGTCATACTGATATTCCAGAGGGTTGAAATTTACACCGTTATCTCTGATCCTCAGTCTGCAGAGATCATCCTCCAGACAGAGGTTAATGTCGATCCAGTTGGAGGTTTTTCCCCCGAATCGTATAATATTTACAGTCATTTCCTCCGCACACACTGCGGCAAGATTTGCCTTGCTTTTAGAAGCTCCCTGTTCCTGGCAGAACTCTATGATCCTCTTATGAACCGTTTGTGCTTCCTCCATGGTACTCTTAATGGAAAAATCCAGATTAATCCCCGGATTTTTGTCAGGAACAATATAAAAGCTTGTATTCTTATGCCTGATTTTTCTGAAAATACAGGCTGCAACTGCAGTTATGATCTCAGTGGCAACAAATCCTGCTGCAATTCCGTCGATACCGATTCCGTCAATCTGTTTCCATACAAGGATTCCCACCAGGGTTGCAGGCAGAACTACCACCGCATTCTCCAGAAATGTGGCAAAGCTTGCAATGGCTGTCTCCTCAATGGACTCGTAATAGCTGATAATAAACTTATTCCACAGATAAGGTGCCACACACAAAGCAAAGATACGCAGCGCCTGGACCATATGGCTGCCCAGCTCGCCACCGCCGCTTCCGAACATGACAGTGATTTCCTCGGTAAACAGCATAATAAGGACAAAGATCACAGCCAGCAGGATGTAACTGTATTTCAGCATTTTTTTACAGAGAACCCGGATTCCCACGTAGTCCTTCTCTCCGAAAAGGATTCCTGCCACATTGGGGATCACACCGATGATTCCACCTGTAAGCATCTCGACGATCAGTAGCACATTGTCACAGACAGTAAATACTGCCATACCTTCCTCGCCCAGCTGGTTCATGATAATGGTATTCAGTCCAAGCGCCTTTACAAAATTAGCTGCCATAAAGATCAGCATTGGCACGCCTGTGATGATTGCTTCCTTTGTGATTCCAAGTTCGCCCGGCTTTAGCAGGATCAGGTGGAGGTTTCGCTTATCAGAGCGGATATAAAGCACAAAAATTCCCATTGCAAACAGGAAACCAAGAACAGTTGATAAGGATGCACCTGTAATTCCTAGCGGAGTATATCTGAGGAATATATAGTCCAGCACAAGATTGATCACATTGGCTGCGATAAGGTAGGCTGATGCCAGCTCCGGATGATTCTCCACCCCAAGGTAATTGACCATCATCAGTCCAATTCCGATCACCGGTGCCCCCAGCATACTTACACGTATGTAATCTCTGGTATAACCGGTCAGGACACCGTCACCTGATACCAGAAGTCTGGCAACAGGTTCTGCTGCAGGAAGGGCGCAGATTGAAAAAATGATCCCCACCACAAGTGTTACTATAAATGTGGCAGAAAACAATTTCGATGCTCCTTCTTTGTCTCGTTTGCCAAGCATGTTTCCCACTGCTATGGAACCGCCGATACCAAGGCAGTAACCTGTCAGCTGAACGATCGTCTCCACAGGCAGGCTCAGGGTAACTGCAGACATTGCCTCCACCCCGATCAGGTTACTTACAAATATCGTATCTACGATATTTCCCAGCTGAAGCGCCAGAGACATCATAATCCCCGGAACAATATACTTGTTCAGCTTCGCATTCAGCAGTCTGTTATTTCTCTCTTCCATCGCTTCCTCTCCTTTGTTTTCAGTTTTTTCAAAATATTATGCCGTAAAACTGTAAGATATTTAAATTTTATCATTTAGTACGATAAATAGCAAGTTAATAAAAGGTGCAGAAGGGATAATAAAGCAAATAAAGTTACTGTTCACTCCGTTCACAGTAACGTAGCCAAAATTCATTCCAGATTGCCTGCGGCAATGGAATTTTGGCTTGTATGTCTCGGGATTTTGGCATATTCATGCCAAAACACCTCGCGGGATAGTGGTGTGTGAACAGTAACCAAATAAATGTTGTTGATAAGTATTGTTATATTTCTCCTTTTACTCAGATCAATGAGTCAGACACACCATTTTACATTACCTCTCATATCCTGTAGGAATTGAAGCCTTTTGGGGGGATGGGTGTTTGAGGGGATAGGTGTTTTGGGGGAATAGATGACTTGATTTGGGATTTTTATAAATTAAAGTCAACTTGTCTTTGGGGAGGGCTTGACTTGATTGGGAATTTTGTGGTTTCAAGTCATCTCATCTTGCGGAAGTGCTTGACTTGATTGGGAATTTTATGATTTCAAGTCATCTCATCTTGCGGAAGTACTTGACTTGATTGGAAATTTTATGATTTTAAGTCATCTCATCTTACGGAAATGCTTGACTTGATTGGAAATTTTATGATTTTAAGTCATCTCATCTTGCGGAAATGCTTGACTTGATTTGCGTTTTTGTGATTTGAAGTCATCCTTCCTTCAGGGAAGGCTTGACTTGATTTGCGTTTTTATAATTTGTAGTCATCTTTTCCTCAGGGAGGGCTTGACTTAATTGAAAGTTTCATAATTTCAAGTCATTTCATCTCAGGGAAGTACTTGACTTGATTTGAAATTTTACGAGTTGAAGTCAATGTCTAAGAGCTATAAATATAAAAAATTTCCAAAACTGCACAAATTTTCAATCAAGTTTAAAAATTCTTGTGTCTATG
>ENA-OPBM01001159-OPBM01001159.1-human-gut-metagenome-genome-assembly--contig:-NODE-1159-length-16901-cov-3.660869_pt1 | contig 16901 bp, 14 predicted proteins | sample MGYA00241069_ERZ501454 | MGnify/ENA primary metagenome ERZ501454 (study PRJEB25962, sample SAMEA2042625) | human gut metagenome | biome: human gut; feature: human-associated habitat; material: faeces... | reverse complement strand
GCGCATTCCCGACACATGGGGATGCCGCGATTACTGCCCTTCGCAAAGGAGCCGTTCACAAGTGCATCAAATTTTCCGACAAGGACCATCTGCGCATCCGGGATGGGAAGGCTGTCGGAAACCTGAATGCCACGGAAAATGCTGTTGACGGCGTCCGAAGCGATGCTTCCATCTTTCAGAGTGCGCAGATGCAGCTGGTTGACATATTTCTCTTCCGGAAAGGCGGCTCGGCGGTTTTGTGCAAGGCTGTGTCCGGTGCTGCGGTCAGCCAATACCGCACTCAGCAGCCATGCAGTACGCAGCGCACCCTTGATGCTGCTGCCGGGAATGTAGGCATGGCCCTGCGCATCACGCTGGAAAGCATGGATCTCTTTCAGCGAGTGCTCAGCATCCAGCGCATCTCCCACCTCAATCTGATAGCGCGTCAGCGTTTTCAGTTCTGCATCGGAAATGCCGCAGTCTTTGGTCAGAAAGGCCCAGAGATTGGACTGCTCGCTAAGCATAAACTGTCCGTACTTGTCCACCAGATCGTGCTCGACTAGAAAACTGAAAAATTTTTGCTCGTCCAGAAAGGAGACTTTGCCATTGCGGGTGTTGTACATGTACTCTTTTTTGGTATAGCTGCTGCCGTTGCCAACAAACAGAGGTGCCCATACATTCAGAGTAAGGTCAAAGATCTGCAGATGATCCTGCTGAATCATAATGTCACCCCCATAAAGATTGGCTTGGAATAGCGGTATACCGGATGCACATCCGACAAACCAACATCATACAAAGCACCTTGATAACGATTTTGCAGGACAGAACCTGCGGAAAGGGCATACTGCGTTTTTTTCTTCAGTGGAGTTTCCACACGATCGGAGGCCATAAATCCGCTGCGGCGCACCAGCTGGAAGGAGGCACCCTCTAATGCATTATCCAGTTCATCTGCCTGCGGCAGGCTGGTGCTCAGCAGCAGATAAGGAGCATGCTCGGCAGAAAGAGCGTGATACATCCACTCAGTCTGCTCGTCAAAAGGTTCGTTCAGATAAATCTTGGCCACGACATGGAACTTTCCATAACCAGAGCTGACTTTACCGCCGATGCCGGTAGCGCCCAGCCAATCCAGCAAATACTCCAGATCTTCATCCTGACCATCTTCGGTAAATCCGCAGATGAAATACAGTCCGCAGTCCGGCGCAAAACGGAACAGTCCAACCTGATACGGCATGGTATCCCCCTGCATGGGAACAGCTGCCTTGGTCTGCTCATAGTGGGTGCCAAAACTTTCCGGTTGCTCGTCAGGGGTAAAATGACCTTCATGCAGACTTCTGGCGTAGCGGTCAAATTCCAACACAGGGATCCAGGCTAGCTTTTTTACCTTTTTACGCAGAGTGGTTTCCACTTCCTCAGTGGATTCTGACGCGGCAATGGGTTTTGGCAGGTAAAACGTTGCGCCATACCAGGGCATTGTATCGCTGAGCAGGAATTTTCCCTGCCGGACCTGCGCACAAAGTTGTTCCAGAGCTTCTTCTCCGTGCTGGACGAGGGTCTCGTGGCAGAGGGAAGAAAACAGGGTATCTGCCCGCAGGGTTTCTTCGGAGGTATAAAGTGACAATGCAGAGTCGGCTCCTCCGAAATGAACAGCTGTGTCAAACTGAAGCTTAAACAGAAAATAGTTCATAACTATCCACCTCATCAAAGAGGGATTTCAGGTGGCTGAGATCCACCTGCGCGCCATAGCCTTCCAGCGCAAAGTTTTTCAGGCTGACACGGCCGCTGCCGCGGGAACCATGGCCGCCCAGATAATCCATCTGCAGCAGCTTCATGCCTTTGGCCAGAAGAGAAAGATCTTCCTCGACCTGTGCCGGGTCGGTTACATCGTAAACGATGCTGACGCCGAACTTTGCACCGGCGATCACACGTTCGATCTGGCGGGGATTGGCCACAGAGTTGGCACGGGAAATTGCGTTCTCGGTCTTGACCTCGGTCACACCCACATTGGAAAGCTCTTTTGCATTGGACAAAAAGGCATCCGCAAACTGCAGGCGGGAACGACGCACCGGTTCCGAGGAACCGAACAGGCGCAGAATGCGCTCGTCGTCCTTGTCGAAAGCAGGCATGTTCTCAATATCCTGACAGGTGCTGCGGGCCAGCAGGGTGCGCAGTTTGCCTTTCAGACTGCTGCCGGGTACGATGGGATAACCGGTATAGGGGTCACGCACCACCGGGCTGTCCACAGCACCAATGGCAGAAAAGGCAGAGGAACCGCCGATGTGCATACCGGTGCGCACTTCCAGATCGCACCGGATCAGAATTTTTCCATACATAATTACCCCTCCTTGCCGCCGAAGTAGCGGTGGAAAGCGACCAGCGCTTCCATGTAGTGTGCAAAGCGGATCAGGTCCGCACGGTCGGTGGAAATGCCCTTGAGGTATTCCAGCAGGTTCGTCTGCGCCACAAAGCTTTTTACGGTATCATCGCGCCCGCACTCATAAGCCACCCGGACCCGCATCAGGTTGAGCTTCACGATGCTTTCGGGCAGAAGCTTCTCCTCGGTGCGGATGTTTTCCGTATTAAAGATATCCGTCACGAGACTCAACAGGTTGCGAATTTTGCTGGTGGTCACGGTCTTGCCGCCGCTCATGAGGCTGCGCATAATACGCTCAGCTTCGTCTACATAATCTTCCGGCACCTTTTTCGGCGTGATCTCCGGCGGCAGCTCTTTCTGCTGCCCATAGCTGCTGCGGCTGTTATAGCTGCCGGAACTGCTGCGGTTTCCGTTGTAGCTGTTGCTATATCCGCTCCGGTTGTTGTTATAGCCACCGCCGCCATAGCTGCGGCCATTATCATTCCATCCTGCCATCTGTGTCGCCACCCTTTCTGTTCTGATAGACATAAATATAAATTGCGGTGATGAGCTGGTGACGCTGTACGGCATCCAATGCCCAATCCATCATGTTGTGAGAGAATTGCTCGTAAAGTTTATAATCGGGTGCATTCTTTTTGGGGGAAAGCCGCGCCAGCAGGTAAGCATACCGCGCAAGGTTGATGCGGTCGTTTTCTGCTTCCCGCAGCAGTGCCAGAAGATTGTAGAGCATGGCGTTTCCATGCTCGGCGTTATCCTTGCCGAAAAAGCTTTGCAGGCAGCCGACCTTTTCGGTCAGGACCTTTGTGCGAAACGTATCCCACGCATAGATATGTCCCTGCTCCGGCTGCACCAGCAGATTACCCTTTGCATCCCGGACCGCTTTGCGCTCCGGCGTGAACAGTGCCACTGCATTTTTGCCGGGCAGATGCTTGGCGGCTTCTTCCAGCGCGGCAGTTTCCTCAGCGGAAAGCCGGATGGGGTAATGGTCATCAAAGATGCCGATGCCTGCGCTGAGGGTCAGTGCACCGCAGGAGAATGCGGTGAAATTACGCTGGATGCGCTGTGCCGCTTCCAGAACATCGTTCCATGCGCCCACAAGGAACACATCATCGCCGCCGGCATAAACAATGCTCACTTGCAGCCCTTCGAGAATGCCGTTGATGTAGCACTTGAAAAACAGCGACATCTGCCGGGAGAACGCTGAGGTGCGGGACAAGGTAACATAGTGCATCCGTTTGACCGGGTCTTTCTCGTTCTCCTGCTCGAAACCGGAGATAAAGGCGTGGCCGAGGTTGTCCACATCCATGCGGCAAACTGCAATGCGGCGCACGCCCTCGGACTGCTCTGCCAGTTCTTCCATGCTGTTGCTGGCGGCGTAATCGCCAACATACAGGTTGGTGCTGTAAGTAAGGCCGGTGAATGGTGCATTTTTGGTATATACACGCGCGACGGGCTCGCCGGAAGCCAGCCGTTTGCGGGCAGAGAGCGGATCCGTCAGGGACAGATATTCGCTGCCGCCGTCCAGTGCAGGCAGCGTGCAGTCATCGGCAGCCGAGGGCTGACGGCTTACTACCAGAACGCGCGTGTTCTGGATCTTAATGGAAAGATCTACGAACAGTTTGCACCAAGGGCAGAGATCATCCTTCAGGTTGGCACTGGTGCCGCACACCTTGCATTCTCGGCCATCCGGGTAAGCGGCGATACTGTTCAGCTGTCGCAGATCCTCTGCGGTATAGCGGTGGAACTTGTGCTGCTCCAGCAGACGGTTCACCCGGCGGAACAGCTCTTTGTAGGGGCTTTTTTCAGCCGGGGTATTGGTCAGGTCGTTGCCGGAGCAGGGTGTCCATGCGTTGGCCAGAAACAGCTGGGTGCCGAACTGCTGTTGCAGCCAGCGGTTGAACTGCCAGTTCCACCGGGTCAGGGTATCGGCCACAGCGGCAGTGTTGGGCAGCAGCACATAGCAGTGCCCGCCGCCGCTGTAGATCAAGTTGGCGCGGGACACGCCGCACCCGGCCAGAAGCTCGTCCAGATAGTGCTTCATGAGCAGCTCCAGAAAGAACGACCGGCTGCGCAGGGAGCGCAGGGCGTTTTCGGTATGGACGGTATAAAGAAACTTCTGGATGCGGGAAAAATCAGCGGTATAGAGCAGAAAAGCGTCCTTCTGACAAAAATCCTTCTCCTGCTCAAAAAGTGCCTTGCGCAGGTCGGTGATGTTGTTTGCCTGCACATATTCGCTGATGCACGCCGCAATGGCTGCGGTGGTCTTGGCGTGATCAAACAGGGAAACATCCGGGCTTTCGCCGGTAAAGGTGCTGGACGGAAAACAACTGAACTGCGTTTCCAGCAGACCCAGCAGCGAGTTGATCCACGCCGGCTGCGGCTGCAGATCCGGCAGACACTCCTTCAACTTGCGTACAGCATCTGCATAGACGGAAGCAGAAAGCGGCTGCTGCTGCCGTGGCAGCTTCAGGCTACCGTCCTGCGGCTGGGCGGGCATCATCCAGCCGGGGTGCGCACCGTTCAGGTGGGTGAACACCGAGTCCAGCGGAAGATCCCGCCGGAAGGAACTGCTTTCGCCTTCGACCTCCCGGCGGTCTGCGGCGGCAGAAAGATCATCTGCCAGATAAACGATATAGGCCGGGGAATCGGCCGGCAGCGCCTTTGCTGCACCGCGCAGCGCGGCGGAGTGGTGGTAGCGCACACAGTCCAGCGCCGGTGCCCAGCCTGCACCGGGCAAAACGCCGTGCAAAAACTGGTAGCCCTGTTCACTGTGGCTGCCGCGCTGCCCACCGGCACGGTACACCGCTTTACCGGTGTCGTGCAGCAGCCCGCCATAGGTGGACTGCAGGGTGAGAACGTTCAAAATACCATCTCCTTTACGGGTTGTGGAAGAATTGCACAATAAACGGAAAACGTGTTTGTCAATTTTGTAAGAGATGCTTGGAATTGACTTTATTATAGCACATTTTTGTCGCCATGCAAAAGCCGCAGCAGAGAAAATATCACAGCAGCTGCAATCGTTCCGTTCATAGAGGAACAGCCCACGGAAAACAAAAAGTTAAGGTTTGTAAAAGAAAAACTCCGCATCTTTTGATGCGGAGTTTTTTGCCCCCTTGCGGGGATAAGCTGCAATCGGTGCAAGTTGTGCGGCGAGCCGATTGATGTGAAGTTATCGTCCCCTTGCGGGGATAAGCTGCAATCCGTTCGTGAAGTATGCACTCACTGGAGACGTCTACGGTTATCGTCCCCTTGCGGGGATAAGCTGCAATCAAAATGTTCCTGGTTACTCTGTTCGTCCTGGGTTATCGTCCCCTTGCGGGGATAAGCTGTAATCATCAAAGAAATCACTTACGTACTGAAGTACGAAGTTATCGTCCCCTTGCGGGGATAAGCTGTAATCTGTTTGATGTGATGACCCGGCAAGGCACGGTCGAGTTATCGTCCCCTTGCGGGGATAAGCTGCAATAGCAGAACTGCCCCAAAAAGAAACTCTTTTCCTGCGTTTTTTAAGGCGTGTTCTGCAATCACAAGATAAATATAGCACATTGACTGCAAAAATAAAAGATATTTCCGAATAAAAGTTGGAAATTGGTGGTGCGAACCCTGTGCCAGATTGGGGAAAACTAGGCGGTAGAAAAGGAGGTTCGCCCCCCGAACTGTTGACTTCAGGGCATCGGGCCATAGCGCCGGAACCCGGCAAACACAAAAATGCTGCGCTTCAGGGTGCTGCCGTCCGGGTAGGTGGTCTCCTGACTCTTGCGGCGGGAGCAGGCGGCCAGCGTGGGGATGCCCGCGGCTTCCAGACGCTGGACTACCCGGTACACAAAGGTGCACTCGCCCTGACAGAGCACGGCGTCCGGGTTAAGGTGCAGGATGTGGTCGGCGTATACCGTGGCAAGGGAGTCCAGTGCGGCCTCGTCGGCGGCGGGGTCGATGGCAGGGAAGGCAAGATCGACCACCGTGCCGTAGCGCTGTGCCGCAGCCGTTTGCTCGGCGCTCCACAGGGCGTAGGGGTGGTTGGAAAAGTTGATGAACATAGCGTGTACCTCCCGGTTCTTTAAAAAAGGCTCCCGTCCGCACAAAACGGACGGGAGTGCTGGCGCGGGGCTCACCGCTTGTCGATGCGGTGGCCAACGTTGTTGCCGGCCAGAGCGCCGGTAACGCCGCCAACGATGGCGCAGGGGATGGTGCCGGCAATGGCACCGACAGGGCCGCCCACGGCGATGCCGATGGAGGCACCCTTCACGGCGCCTGCGACGGCACCGGCTGCGGCACAGCCCAGAGTAGAGATCAGCTCAAACATGTTTTTCACCTCCTTTCACCTACCAGAAGCCCATGGCAAGGGTGCAGTTAAGGCGTAAAAAAATAAATCCGCATAAATTTTTTAAACCATTGTAGCAGCGGCCTTTTTATGGTATGATGCAGATAATGGATCTTATAAAAAGGAGTGTTGCCCTGTGCTAAAGACTTATATCACCACCGTACCTTTGCAGGGAAAGCTGGACCCCATGCTGTACCAGCGGGAGCGGGCAGGTGCGCCCACGGACACCTGCTTTCCCATCGTGCAGGTGATGCGGGATACCCTTGAACCCGGGGACACGGTGCAGCTGCTGGCCATCCGGCAGGAAAATGCCGATACCGCCCGCAACTATCAGCGACTGTTGGAAGAACTGGCGCAGCTGGGCATTGCAGAAGATCAGGTGCGTCAGCTCCACCTGCCCGAGGATCAGCGCCCGGAAACGCTGATCGGCCTGTGCCGGGATCTGGTGGATGCCCTGCCGCAGGTCACCCGGGTGTATGCCTGCATCACCTACGGCTCCAAGAGCATCCCGGTGGTCACGCTGACGGCATTGACCTGCGCCGAAGCTACCCATACGGAGCTGGAAGTAGGTGGTGTGTATTATGGCGAGGTCAAGCGGGAAAACGGGCAGGTGCTCAGCGCGCGGCTTTACGATATGGCAGCGCTGTATCAGCTTGCCGGGCTGGTAGGTACCATGCGCGACAGCAAGACCGCCGAACAAGTGTTCCATCAGCTGATCTGGATGAACGAACACCGGGAGGACTGAGCAGCGATGAATGACGTGAAAACATGGGCGGACATTGATGCTTCGCCACTGCTGCAGCTGCCTCCGGAACAGCGCAAAAAGCTGCACGATGCCAATGATGAACGGTTCCGCACGTTCTGGGCGGAATGCTTTCTGACCGCACAGGCTCCCGGAAGGGGAGAGGAAGCATGGAACAGCGTGGATTTCTGCAAGGCGTTTCTGGATGCGTTTGATTTTTGGGAAGCAAAGCCGGGGCAGACCTTCAGTATGTATCTGCGCACCGCTGTCCGTCATGCACAGGCACACGACCAGCAGCAGGAAGAAATGGCAGTGACGGGCTTCGGACGCGAGACGAACCGCAAGATCAAAAAAGCGCTGGAGTACATGGAAAAGAACGGAATTACAGAGAGTGTGCTCTGCCGTGACCCGGAAAAAGAACAGGTGATCGCCGATATTGTTGGGGTGGGTGTAAAGACCCTGCGGGAAGCACTGCGCAATAAGCAGTCGGTGCTCAGTCTGGACGACACTGGAGGAGAGGATTCGGCGCTGGGTGACCGGGTGGTTTCCCAAGAAAAAAGCGTGGAAGAAAAGGTGGAGCAGAGCAGTGAAATGCTGGCATGGCTGCACCGCGGCATAGGGCTGATGAACCTGCAGCAGAAGGAAAAATACGGCAAGACAGCTGGCCCGTTGTGGAGCAGCGTGCTGATGGGCTTTCTGCGCAACAATGACGCGCTGCCTCCGGCAGAGGATGCGCCCGCGCGGCTGGCAAACTGCGATGATCTGCGTCCGCTGGAACAGGACAACTGTCTGTGGGATATCCTGCTGATGCACCGGTATGTGGAGTTTACCGTTCAGCCGCCCTATGCACCCAAAGCGCTGGAATGCGCCGCGCTCCACGCCCTGCTGGACTCGGAGCGCAACCCGGCGCAGGATAAGACCGTGGCAGAATTTCTTGGTGTGAGCCGGGCGGCGGTGTCGCAGCGGCGCAAAACATGGCAGCAAAAACTGGTGCAGATGAAAACGGAACAGGAGGATGGATAAGATGGGACGCGATGTTTTACTTTTATATATGAGCCCGAAAAACCAGAACTACAAGACCCAGACCAACGAGGGCGCGGTGCGGTACCTGATAAAGGAAAAGGAGACCCCGGACTGCATTCTGGCACTGTGCAGCGAGACGGTGCGCAAAAAAGCTGTGGTGGAAATGCCGGACGGCAGCACCTGCACCACGCTGGAATATTTCCGCGATGCGTTGCGCAGGGTGGGCATCCCGGAAGAACGGCTGGTGGTGATCGAAGTGCCGGACAGCATGGATGACGAGAAAAAGCAGTTTCAGGCCATCTCGCAGCTGCTGGAAAAGATCAACGAAGGGGACACCCTTTCCATCGACCTTTCCGGTGGCATGCGGGACACTGCCATGCTGCTGGTGACCGCTGCCCGCTGTATGCGGGACCTGCGCAAAGTGGAGACCCGCCGGGTGATCTATGCGGAGCTGCGCGGGGAAGAGCCTGTCGCGCATGACCGCACCCAGCTGTATGATCTGTTCGACTTTGTTACCGCCATGGACGAGTTCTTCTCCACCGGCACCGCGCAAAAACTGAAGCGCTATCTGTGGAGCGAGGGCGAAAAAGACCCGGTGCTGCACACGCTGCTGACCCGCATCAACCAGTTCTCGGAAGATCTGGCGCTGTGCCGGGTGCAGAAATTGAACGACGATTTGAACCAGATCGATCAGGCGCTGAAAAAGACGCCCAAGAAGAGCCAGAACCTGACCGACCTGTTCTTCCGGCTGCTGAAAGACCGTTTCAGTACCGAGTTTGCAGAGCTGCTTTCCTCCGGCGAAAAGGCGCTGCCTGCACTGGTGAGCTGGTGCGCCGGCCACGGGATGTACCAGCAGGCGCTGACCCTACTGTGCGAGCAGATGCCGGAATATGTCTGCCAGCATATTTTTGTGCAGCCCACCCCCAAAGGCTGGGAGTATCTGGCAGCGCAGATGCAGAACAAGGGCAAGCCGTGGGTGTACCCGCTGTTCCACTTCCATTTCTCCCGCCTGACTTTGATGCAGAAGGAATATCCCTATACAACAGACCTGCGCCTGACCCTAAGCCGGGACGATGCAGAAGGAAATATGCTGTTCGGCGTAGCAAATGATGCAGAAATGCACGACTATCTGGATATGGTGCTTGCCTCTGGGCAGCTGGTCATCGACCCTGCCATCCGCCCGCAGCTGGAGCAGGCTGCCCTGCTCTATCAGCGCGTGATGCAGTACCGCAACCAGATCAATCACGCCAGCGCCAGCGACCTAGGCTTACAGAGCGAGCGCGTTCTGCCGCTGGATACAGAGCACATTAAAGAGACCCTGCAAAAGATCGCCGCCTACCTGCATGAGATCCGCCCCTTGAAGCGGAACGCCCCGCAAGGCGTCAAGGCGCTGCCTGTCACAAAGACGATTCCGGCAGGCGCAGTTCCCAACCTGTAAAATAGAATATAAGAAAAAGCAAAGCACCTCCGCTGCTGGCAAATGCCAGTGGCAGAGGTGCTTTTTTGTCCCCTTGCGGGGATAAATTGCAATTTGCATGGTTCTGAAATGGAGATTTCACTCCCGCGGTTTCCGTCCCCTTGCGGGGATAAATTGCAATGAAAGAGATTAAGACTGTCGCAGCTGTTCTGGAAGTTTCCGTCCCCTTGCGGGGATAAATTGCAATAGGCATACGACGAGATTTACATTTCGGTCTACGAGTTTCCGTCCCCTTGCGGGGTGTAGTTTTACTATACCACACATTGAGTCAAAAGAAAAGAACTATACACCGGAGAAGCGCGGATGGAGCAGAAAAGATAAGGCATAAAGATCACCTCGATTCGGCAGAAGGGGCGTCAAAGCCCTGAATGGGCAGGCCGAGAAAGTATTCCTTGATGCGGTCCCAAAGCTGCTCGCTGGAAAAGCCGCTGGTAAACAGCCAGCTCATCAGCCGCACAGCATCGGTGTGGCGCTGGGCAATGCGCTCCGGCAGGTGGTTGCGGTAGAACCCGCGGTCAGCCAGCTCCAGGGTCTGGGTCTGGTTGACGTAGAGGTACAGGCGGCTGTTGGAGCCTCCCAGAAGGGCAAAGTGGAGCAGGTCCAGCTCTTCCAGAACGCCCAGAGCCGGGGTCAGACGCTCGCTGCCCTGCACAGAATCGTTCACCGGCAGATAGCGGCAGGTCTCGCCGCTGTGCAGAACAGCAAAGCTCTGCTCCAGCCAGTGGAAAAACTCGCTGATGAACGGGTCCACGACGCTGTACTCTGCGCCTTCCTGCGTGGTGCCGCGGCGCAGCACACGGGTGCGCTGCAGGCGGGACGAATGCTGCTGCCAAGACTGCACAGCCGCCAGCACTACGCGCACTGCACTGGTGGCACGGGTGCTGCTCAGGCCTGTGGCCTGCGCCAGCCGGGCGGCGGCATCCCGATCGTAGAGATACTGGCCACTGCGGGCAGCCTCGAAGAAGATCTCCTTCAGGGCGCGCAGCAGAACGGAAAAACGGGCATCCGCATTGGCATGCCACTCCAGCGTCAGCTGCATGGCGGGGGTCAGGTGCAGCTGGGCATTCAGCGGCAGCTTGTCGCTGTGGGTGTACAGCAGGTACTTGAACTGCGGAAAGGAAAAATCGTTCTGCCAGCGGCTGCTCCACAGGCGGGCAAGATCTACGTCGTAGACTCCGGCGGCCTCATCCTGCAGGGCGGCAGCACCGGTACAGATGCGGTTGACTGCGGCGGCATCGGCGCTGTTGAGCAGGAAATACCCGTGGGTGAACAGAGGAGAGGGCCGCATGATGAAGGGTGCATAGCCGCGTGCTTCGCTGTCCTTCTGGATCAGCAACATGGCGGTCTTGACCTTGGCCAGCGGGTCCTGCTGGTGCTCACCGTTAGGGCTGGCAAAGATGTAGGCGAAGCTCTCGGCATCCACCAGAAGCTCGTTGCGGTGCTTGGTGGTAGCGGCCGGCTGGCTGGCGCGGTGCTGGCGGTATATTCCATGGTAAAACCCCGCTTTCACTTCCAACTGTAAGTGTTTTCGCTTAGTAGAAGCCCATGGATGCAGTAGAGTTAAGTCTTTTGAGAAAAAATTATGGTTATCTTTTTGGAAACGTCAGTCAAATAAAAAATCAATGAGTTCTCTTATAAAGGTATAGAATTAAGAAACAAGGACAGAAAACCTTGCCAAAGAAACAAACTATACAGAGCTTTTGCGTATGATACAATAAAATTATAAATCTTAATGGGGAATATCGTTTTAGGAGGCCATCATGGAGCCAATGAAAGCAACCAGTGTCAACAGCCGTGCGGAGGAGCTGTTTGTACAGCTCTTCTGTGAGGCTTTTGGGCCTGAGAAAACCGAAAATTTGCAGGTCCAGTACCCCTGCGTGGACATCTATGGACGGCATCGCTATATCGACTTTGCGTTGGAATCACCTGAATCCAAAATTGCAATCGAGATTGACGGTGAGACCTACCACAACCCGAGCAAGGTGTCCGAAAACAAATACGCTGATGACCTCCTGAAACAGAACAGCCTGATCTATGACAACTGGAAAGTATACCGTTGGATCTACAGCCAGTTGGAAAAGCAACCGGAAAAGGTCAAAGACGAGCTGATTACGTTTCTGGGCACCAGCCCCATGTTCAAGGCATTTGAAGCAGACCTGCCGGTGCAGATGGGACAGACGATAGAGTTGCGAGATTACCAGCAGGAAGCCATCGACAATCTGAAGAAGATGCGTGAGGATGGTAAAACTATCGCGCTGCTGTACCATGCAACCGGTGTCGGAAAAACAATCACAGCCGCCACAGATGCAAAAGCTGTGGGCGGACGAACGCTGTTTCTGGTCAACGCCCTGAAGCTGGCATCTCAGGCAAAAGAGACTTTCGCCAAGGTTTGGCCGGAAGCGACCTTGGGAGAGTACACCGGAAGCCAGAAGGATATGACCCAAACGGTCATTTTTGCAACGGTACAGAGCATTTCCAAAGATCTGGAAAAGTTCTCGCCTACGGATTTTGACTACCTGATCGTGGATGAATGCCACCATGCTGCGGCCAATACCTACCAGAAGATCTTCACCTACTTCCATCCGAAGTTTATTTTGGGGCTGACCGCTACCCCGGAACGCAGCGATGGCGAAGATATGCTGGAACTGTTCCAGAATGTCGCCCACAAAATGGATCTTAAAATTGCCGTAGAGCGTGGCGTACTGGTGCCGATTCGCTGCATCCGGGTCAAGACCAACATCGACCTGACCGATGTGCGGATCAACGGCATCAAATACAATTCGCAGGATCTGGAAAGCAAGCTGTTCATCCCGGAACGCAATCAGTTGATCGTTGATACATATTTAAAGTACGTCAACGGCAAAAAGACCGTGATCTTTTGTGCCAGCGTAGACCATGCAGCCGAAATTGCAAAATATCAGCCCATGGCCTATGTGTTGGCACCGGAGAACAAGCGCAAGCTGGATCAGGATATGCTGTTCCAGGGCGAAAAGCCAGAGGCGTGGCTGGATGTGCCGATCGGTGTGTCGGACTATGAGATCATCGACCTTTTCAACTGGCAGAACAGCGTCAAGGATATGATCTCGCAGATCGAGTTCGTTCGGATGGTGGATGTACAGTCCGAGACAGTGGAGCGTTACATCAAGGACGGAAAAGTCAAACCTGACCTTTCGATTCCCTTTGGCGATAAGCGGATGTTCCACTATTTCCGGGAGGAAAGCATCCGCAATATTGCGAAACAGTATGGCTGGGATCTCATTACGCCGCAGAATATGGCGGACAAGTTCATGAAATTCATCGAAACGATGGACATGAGCTATTCCTACAAGCCGGTGCTGCTCAAAGCAATCTATGAGTATATGGACACCAGCGGCAGAGTCGCTCTGCCGGATGTGGTGGACTACTTCATCGACTTCTACGAGAATCGCAAGGCGCACGGGATGATCGCAGAGAAATCCACCAGCATTTATCAGAAGGGTGGCTATACCCGGAAGGATGTGGAGAAGAACATCCTCTCCAACCCCTTCAAGCGCTTTGAGGATATGCGATTCCTGATGCGCTGCAAGGATGTGGAGACCATCGAGGTGAACCCGATCATCTTCCGCAAGCTCACACGGGAAGATTGGCTGCATATTGTGAATGTCTGCGATAAGAGCCTTGAAAAATATTATCTGCGGCTCAAAAAATGATGTGAATTCCGATAATTGACTGCGGGTGACGTGCATGATGAAAATAATACTTGACGTATGATATAACGTTTGCTACAATAAAATTGATGATAAATGTTATACTTGCGGGAGGCGTCCGATGAACACAGTCTTTGAGATTCGTTCAGCTTTACAATGGAGCCAGTCGAAATTGGCGGATGAAATCGGAGTGTCCTTTGCGACCGTAAACCGCTGGGAAAATGAAAAATCTACGCCGAATCGTCTTGCACAGGAGAAAATGCTTGCGATTTGCGAAGAAAATCATATCACGTTGGCTGAAATTATACACGATGCTATTATCGGAGATGCTGCAGAAATCTCTGCTATGCATCCGGATAAAATGATTTTATACCATGGCTCCAAATCAGGCATTCAGGGGAAAATCAAACCAGCCAGCCGTGACCGCTGTGACTTCGGAACTGGATTTTATATGGGAACTGATCCGCTCCAGCCGCTTACGCTGATCTGTGACTATGAGCAATCTGTTTTTTATATTTTATCGGTTGATCTTCATAGCTTAAAAACTTTGGATGTTCCGGCTGATATTGAATGGGCTATGCTGGTAGCATATCATCGTGGTAGAATGGAAGCCGCACGAGGAACGAAGTTCTTCCAGAAGTATCAGGAGCTGGATAAAGGCTACGACATGGTGATTGGCAGCATCGCAAATGATAGAATGTTCTATGTTCTGGATAGCTTTTTTGAAGGAACGATTACCGATACGGCATTGGTGAAAAGTCTGTCTGCTCTGAAACTTGGACGTCAGTATGTTGCTATTACGCAGAAAGCCTGTGATGCGGTCAAGATTGAGCGTGAAGTCCAATTGCTTTGGATGGAACGGCAGGCACTGAAGAAGTCCAGCGAGCAGAACCGTAGTAATGGCATTGCATTTGCAAACCAAATCTGCAAAGAGTATCGTAGAGAAGGACGCTTTTTTGATGAAATCCTTGATGGTGCAAAGCAGAGAAGGTGAATCGTTATGGATCTGATTCAATTGAAACTATGCGATATTCAGGGCCGCTTGTTTGAGCTTTCTTTGCAAGCAGGCTATGACAGCGAGGATTTCATGAAGCGGTTCATGCGCTCTAAGGTTGCCCGTGATCTTGATTCAGAGTACAACCGGATGCAGTGGGCGGGAGAAGAATATCTTCTGGAGGAATTTGCAGACGAGTGCCCTCAGACGCAAAAGGGCAATGCCCGGTATGATAGAGAAGTAATGTATTGGACAGGCTACCTTTACCGTTATTGGCATATTCTGACCAACGAACCCAGCAGGGAGATTTATGCGCAGGCTCCGGCGAAGACCATGAACACAAACTATCTGATGTTCCACACCATGGCTCCAGAGCTGGCAATTGAAGACTTAAAAGAACTGCACCAACAAAAGAAACAATCTAAAAAACAAAAATCGAGAAAACCAGAACAGCAGATTTAGTGCCGGGTAAAAACTGCCGTTTGTAGCAGATCTGTAGCAAATCGAGCCTATTTAACGAATCATCGTTCTAAAAATCAAAAAGTCGTCATGCATCACACGCAGGGGGTCTGGGGTTCGAGTCCCTAATTCTCCACTCAAAAATCCGTTGTCATCTGACAACGGATTTTTTTGTTTATCTGCATCTTGCCTCCCGGCAGAAAAGACGGTACAATAAAATAAAGCACAGCAGGGGGCGGGCGAGATGGAGAAACTGGAAGCGAAGCTGAAAGTAGTGGACTGGGCCGTGCGGGATGTACTGGTGGGTACTATGCGCAGCCCGCAGCAACTGGATATTTGCCGGAAGCACTGCTTTTATTACATCCCGGCAGAGCGCCTGCAAGACAGTGATTTTCCTATCCGCTATGTGGCCCTTTATCAGTCACAGTATGTGTTCGGCGCACAGGCGGGCGTCCGGTACTACGGCGAAGTCATGAAATGTAGCGCCGTCCGCCGGAGCGCTATCACAGAGGTCAGCCCCCGGAGAGGGACGGAAGGAAACTTTTATTACCGCTTCGACATCCGGGAATGGAAGCAGCTGAATCGGCCCATTGAGGCAAAAGAAACGGGCTTTGTAAGGGATTTTACCAACCTGTTCCTGCTGGAGCACAGTATCCAGACGCCGGAACTCTGGCTCCGCACGGAAGAGGAATACCGCCTTTGTTCGGCCCTGAAGCGGGCCGTCTGGGGCGACACCATCAACGAACCGGACAACGGCCTTGCATTTGAATTCCGGGGCTTCACCGTGAGCTTTGCGGAGGGGAAAATTTTCGTTTCAGACGAAGACCGCGCTTTTGCGCGGTATGAGATCTCGCATTTTTTGCAGGATCCCGGCGCTGTGGTCCGGGGCATCCGAAGAGAATGCCTCCATAGGGATTCTATGAGGGAACTCTCGAAGATTTGAATCGTTCTTTTTATTTACTTCTGCACTCCTGCGGCGCACTGCTCGATGAACTGCTTGGCGACGCGGGGGCTGCGGCCTCCGGCACGGATGGCGAAAGCTTCGGCTTTGGTCAGCAGCTCGTCGTGGGGCATCTCGATGCCGTGCTGTTTGGCCAGCTCGGTGAGGATGACCTCGAAGCGGGCTTTCTCAGGCCGCTGGAAGGTGACGGTGAGGCCGAACCGGGCCGAAAGGCTCATCAGCTCCTGACGGGTGTCGGCCTCGTGGATGTCATCGCCGGTGCGGTCGGAGAGAGTCTCCTTGATGAGGTGGCGGCGGTTGGAGGTAGCGTAAACGGCGATGTTCCGGGCTCTGCCGCCCACGCTGCCCTCGAGGATGGCTTTCAGGGCCGCAAAGTTGTCGTCGTTGGCCGTGAAGCTCAAATCGTCGATGAAGAGGATGAACTTCAGTGGGTTCGCCGCCAGCTTGTCCATCAAATCGGGGATCTGATAGAGCTGGTTCTTCTTGACTTCCACGAGGCGCAGGCCGTCGGCGGCGAACTCGTTGGCGATGGCCTTGACGGTGCTGGACTTGCCCGTACCGGCGTCGCCGTAGAGCAGAACATTGTTGGCGGGCATCCCGGCCAGCAGGGCGCGGGTGTTGGCGATGACCTTCTCCCGCTCCTGCTCGTAGCCCGGCAGCTCGTCGAGGCGCTGGGGGTCGGGGTAGCGCACCGGCACCAGCTTGCCGTTCTCGACCGTGAAGACGTGGTGCTTGGCGAACATTCCGTAGCCCTTTTTGCCCACCTCGCTCATCCGCTGGGCGTAGGCGGCGTGGAGGTCGATGGCCTTCGTCTCCCACCGGGGCAGGAAAGGCAGCTTGTCGGCGGCACCGGCGGCGTCCAGAAGCTCGTCCAGCGTCAGGCTGCAC
>ENA-OPBM01001158-OPBM01001158.1-human-gut-metagenome-genome-assembly--contig:-NODE-1158-length-16903-cov-2.206375_pt1 | contig 16903 bp, 10 predicted proteins | sample MGYA00241069_ERZ501454 | MGnify/ENA primary metagenome ERZ501454 (study PRJEB25962, sample SAMEA2042625) | human gut metagenome | biome: human gut; feature: human-associated habitat; material: faeces... | reverse complement strand
GGTCCAGTATAAATAAGCTTCTGTAGCAGCCCAGGTTGTATCGTTTGCTCCCAGCAGTCCAAGAAGAGGCTGCTGAAACAGCAGGCACAGAAGAGAAAACATCAGCCGAAATTTCCGAAAAAGACTGATTTTTCTTCCCTTTCGCATGACTCTGCGCAGTTACCGCGTTTTTTGTTAAAAAAAGGATGATTTTTGCTAGACATTTTCCTGATCCCTGTTATAATAAAATTATAAAGGTGTTGCGCTAAACCTCACCAAAACACTATATTTTCCATTTATGTTACAAGGAGGATGACATGGTAAAAAAATTTGTCTACGGAACCCCATTTGAAACCGAAGCCGTTGTAAAAAAGATCCCCTCTTCTGAAGGAAACCCGGATTACGGTACCTTCTCCACCGAGAACGGCTTTTCCTTCACCACAAAGCTTGCTGACGATGACATGGTATTCGGACTTGGCGAAGCCAACCGCGGTATCAACAAACGCGGCTTTCTTTACATCAGTGACTGCGCCGATGATCCAAATCACGTAGAGAGCAAAACCTCTCTGTATGCAGCACACAACTTCATCATCATCTCCGGCAAGACACACGTAGGATTCTTCTTCGATTATCCGGGCACCCTGCGTTTCGATATCGGCTACACAACTTCCGATACGATGACCGTTTCCTGCGAAAACGCAGATCTCTACGTTTACATGATCACCGGTGATTCCGATCTTGATATCGTAAAACAGTTCCGTGGCATTATCGGACGCAGCTACATTGCTCCGAAGTTTGCTTTCGGTTACGGTCAGAGCCGCTGGGGCTACAAAACAGAGGATGATTTCCGCACGGTAGTGAAAAAATACCGCGAAAACCATGTGCCGCTCGATATGGTTTACATGGATATTGACTACATGCAGGATTACAAGGACTTCACCGTAAATGAAGAACGTTTCCCGGATTTCGAGGGATTTGTACAGGATATGAAAAAAGAAAAGATCCATCTCGTTCCGATCATCGATGCCGGTGTGAAAGTCGAAGAGGGTTATGACATTTACGAAGAGGGCTGTGAAAAAGGCTACTTCTGCCGCCGCGAAGATGGCTCCTACTTCGAAGCTACTGTATGGCCGGGCTGGACTCATTTCCCGGATGTCTTAAATGCAGATGCCAGAAAATGGTTTGGTGACAAATACGATGTTCTCGTTTCCAAGGGAATCGATGCCTTCTGGAATGACATGAACGAGCCATCCATCTTCTATTCCCAGGAAGGCCTTGCTGATTTCAAGGAGACTGCAAAGAAATATGTGGAAGGTGACCCGGAGGTTCCGCACTACATGGTAGGCGAAAAGCTTCAGGCACTGGCAAACAACCATGAGGACTATAAACGCTTCTATCACAACGTAAACGGCGAACAGGTCCGCCATGACAAGGTACACAATCTGTTTGGCTACAACATGACCCGTTCTGCCGGTGAAGCTTTTGAACGAATTTCCCCGGATAAGCGAATCCTGATGTTCTCCCGTTCTTCCTACATCGGCATGCACCGTTACGGTGGAATCTGGACCGGAGACAACTGCTCGTGGTGGTCACACATCCTGCTGAACCTGAAGATGATGCCGTCCCTCAACATGTGCGGTTTCCTCTATACCGGAGCCGACCTCGGCGGATTCGGTGCAAATACCACAAGAGACCTGCTGCTCCGCTGGCTGGCACTTGGTGTTTTCACTCCTCTGATGAGAAACCATGCCGCACTTGGAACACGTGAGCAGGAACCTTACCAGTTTGAGCATATCGAGGACTTCCGCAACGTCATCGGCGTCCGCTACCGCCTCGTTCCGTATCTGTACAGCGAGTACATGAAGGCTGCTTTAAACGACGATATGTACTTCAAACCGCTTGCCTTCGTTTATCCGGACGACAAGCTGGCAAGAAATACAGAAGATCAGTTAATGATCGGTAACGAGATCATGATCGCACCGGTTTACACCCAGAATGCCATCGGCCGTTACGTATATCTGCCGGAAGAAATGATGTTTGTAAAATTTCTCGGCAACGGAAACATGTTCCAGGAGATTCTTCCGAAAGGTATCCACTATGTAGAAGTTGCTCTGAATGAGGTTCCGCTCTTCATCCGCAAAGGCTGCGCAATCCCGGTTGCCGATTTTGCAGAATCCGTACCGGATATCAAAGAGGAAAGCATCCGCATGGTCGGATACGAAGGCGCTTCCTACGAGCGTTATACCGATGACGGAGTTTCCCGCATCTGATTTTAAACACAATTTTTGAATTATCTCTCCCCTTTACAGGAGTTCTTCGGAATCCAAAGCTTCCGGGAACTCCTGTCATTTTTTTCAAACGCCTCCCAGGAGTTCCTTTTGTCCGATCGCTCTCCCGACAAAAAAGCGGGAACCTCCTGCATCTTTTCCCGGAATTCCCGCCTTTGCTATTCTCTCTTCTCTTTATTCTGTTTTCGGAAGCCGTACTTCTACAACAGCTCCGTAATTTTCATCCATGTTAGAACACGTAATACTTGCCCGTTCCCCGTACATCAGTGCCAGACGGCGTTTGATATTGGAAATGCCGACATGGTGGCGGCCGTGATAGATGATCGGCGTGTCATGTTCGATCGCATCCAATGCTTCTTTTGAGAATCCGTTTCCGGTATCGGAAATGCAAATGTAGAGGTACTCGCCGTCTTCATACGTCTCATTTGTCAGATACAGAGAAATCTCACTCTTCCGATCCAGGGATACACCGTGTACCACGGAGTTTTCCACCAGTGTCTGCAACAGGAGAGACGGAACCTTCCATTCTCCGATATCACCGTCCATCGTCGCTTCAAAGGAAAAGGCTTCTTCTCCGTACCGCAGCTTCTGGATGCGGATATATGCCTCAATGTGTTCCAGCTCTTCCTCCACATTCCGCTGTTTCTTGGAATCCTGAAAAATATAGCGCATATAATCCGACAGCACCGTTGTAATTTCCACAATCTCTCCCTCATTATTCTTATCTGCAATGCCATGAATCAGGCTCAGGCAGTTCAGGAAAAAATGTGGCTTGATCTGTTCCTGCGTGTATTCCAGCTCGGCTTTCTGTTCGGCAAGCTCTTTTTCGTAGATTGCAATTTTCAATCCCTGTATTTTCCGCAGCAGTTCCTTGAATTTGCCGCTCACAGACTCCAGCTCTAACAGATTGTTGCTTCCATCGTCATTCAGACTCTGTTCTTTTTCCAGCTCCTCCAGTTTTTGTCCGAATTTTTCCAGCGGTTCCAGAATCCGGTGGTAATATGCTGTAATTTCCAGTGCGCAGACAAGCAGAAGAACCGCGATCAGGACGACGAATGCAATCTGCATAATCAGTACATTCTCAAGAATACCTCCTCCCGGAAGAACCATAAGATTGATTTTTCCGACCGTGCCAAGCTGGTAGGAATAGACCGTCGCATTTTTCTCCTTTTTCTTTCCCGCTTTGGAAAAATCGATAATCTCATTCTTATATTTTTCCGATGTGTCTGCCTGCGTCATCACGCGCCCTCTGGCATCTACCATAAACGGAATGACATCATACTCCTCTGTTTTGGCGCGGATGGTCCGGAAAATCAGATTCAGATTGATGACGCAGCCGATAACTTTTTTGTTTTTCGCGTACCAGCCGACAATATAGTCGTCGTCGCCAAACGTAATCACGGTCCATTGTGTGCTGATCGAATCCTTGGATGTCATAATCTGCAGATAGGACATCAGCATCTGATTCAGCGTTGTCATTCCCTTACTCTCGGTAAACATAGTTCCGCTGTCCGTAATCAGAACATTGGCTTTCTGGCCGTAGACAAAGAAGGTCTGTATCTCATGGTAACGGATCTTCAGCACGCGGTTTCGCTCCCGCAGCGTCTGCTCCATTTCATAATACTGAGCATCTGTCGATGTTATCTGATCCGGGATTTCTTTGATGTTGCTGTCAGAATCCAGCAGATAGATCAGTTCACTGTTGATCTGCGACATATCACGGTTGATCTGATCGACATAGAGCTTTGCCGTATCGGCAATATATTTATCTGCCAGCTTGCGGTTTTCCCAAACGCCCCAGAGCAGGCAGACAACAAGCCCCATCAGGACCAGAAAAACCGGAGTTCCAAGCCGCAGGGACGTATCCTTCAAACTGCGTATTCGAACGCTGCGCAGCATCCTTCGTTTTCCTTTCTGCCAGAGATTCATAAGCGCATCCACCCCTCCTTTTTTTCTGTCTGCAGAGCGACTGCCGGACGCCGCACCTTACCGCGCAGCTCCGGCAGTCCTTTTACACTCACGGAATATATTTGCAGCTATGTTCTTTGTAACACAGCCCATTATATCACATTTTTGGGCTTTGTCCATGCAGAGTCCGTGTTTCACATGGCGGGAACATTCTCTTATTCAGAGAAAATATTCAACAGCTTTTCTGCATCTGCTCCTTCCTTTACGAATACCGGAATAGTATCCATCGGAGCAGCAACCGTTACCTTCTGTCCTCCCTCATACTTTTCTCCGGTCCATGCGTTAAACCATGTCGTTCCGGCCGGAAGATAAACCTCGCGCTCCGTTACGTGATCCTCCATCACAGGTGCAACATAGAGATCCGGTCCGAACAGATAAGCGTCCTCCACATTCCAGCTTTCCTGATCGGCCGGGAAATCATAGAAAACAGGCCGCATTACCGGAGTTCCATCCTCATGTGCTTTCTTCATCTGTGCCCGGATATAATCTCTCAGGCGCTCACGCAGAAAAATGTATTTTTTTGAAATTTCATATGCCTTATCGCCAAAGCTCCAGATCTCATTATCACTGCCGGAGCCGATCTGCTCTGCGCCGTAGCCCTCCTGTGGATTGCGGTTTCCATGCAGACGCATGACAGGACAGAAGCATCCGTACTCAAACCAGCGGATGTACAGACGATGGAAATCCGGGTCGTCGGTTCTGGCCCCGTGGAAACCGCCAATATCGGTGGTCCACCACGGAATACCGGCAATCGCCATGTTAAGACCTGCCTGTACCTGGCGCCGGAAGCACTCAAAGGAGCTTACAATATCGCCCGACCAGACAAGCGCACCGTATTTTGCACTGCCCGCCCAGGCGGAACGGATCAGGCTGATCGGCATCGCATTGCCCTCTGCTGTCATGCCGTCGTAGAACGCTTTCAGATAGTATTTCGGGTAAATATTTCCGACTTCCTGTACACTTCCGAGCTGATAGCGGTAGTTCTTGAAATCGTAAACGCTGTATTCCGGCTCTGCCACATCCAGCCAGAAGAGTTTTGCACCCTGATCGTAATAATTTTTCTTGATTTTTTCCCAGACATACGTTCTTGCATCCGGGTTGGTTGCATCGAAGAAGACTTCATTTCCACCACAGAGCATCGTCAGCGGTACACCGTGCTCCGTGCGAACCAGATAGCCCTTCTCTTTCATCTCCTCGAAGTTTTCGGAATAAATGTCAACGGTCGGCCATACCGACACAACAACCTGAATTCCCATCTCCTTTAATTCGCGGCACATGCCCGGCACATCCGGCCAGTATTTCGGATCAAATTTGAACTCGCCCTGCTTCGTCCAGTGGAAGAAATCGACGACAATCACATCAAGCGGTACGCCAAGCTCTTTGTATTTTCTTGCTACAGACAGAAGCTGTTCCTGATTCCAGTAGCGGAGCTTACACTGCCAGAAGCCCATGCCATATTCCGGCATCATCGGCGGTTTTCCGGTCAGCGTCATATAATTCTCCTCGATCTCGGCAGGCGTATCACCTGCAATCACAAGATAATCGATTTCTTTCCCGGATTCCGTTACCCATTCCGTTCCATTATTCGCAAACATCACCTGGCCGACACCCGGATTGTTCCATAAGAAGCCGTAGCCGATGCTGGAAAGATAAAAAGGAACACTGACCTGTGAGTTTCTCTGTGCCAGCTCCAGCATACAGCCCTTCAGATCCAGCTCATGCTGCTGATACTGTCCCATTCCGAAGATTTTCTCACCTTTTCTTGCTACAAACCGCGCTACAATACGGAAATTATCCCCGACGCCGTTGCTGTACTCGCGTCCCATGATGTTGAGCGGCATGCTTTCCTCATCGCGCAGACGGCGGAAATGCTCCTTTAACAGAACTCTTCCATCCTCATGATAGAACGTAATGACGCTGCCGGAATCGATCACTGCATGAAGCTTTCCATTTGTGATTTTTCCGTAGGAAGTATCCGTTCCCTCGTACATATTGGCAAAGGCTCCGCCTTTTGCTGATGGATCCTCAAAGATTTCAACCTCTCCCGCATGCGCGTCCTTTGCTTCCAGCGCCCAGTCGCGGCCGGTAAAGCTTCGATTTTTTGTCGCGCGCACACGCAGTGCATCTTTTCCCCACGCTTCGATGCAGACGGTCTCGCCATCGTAAGAATAAATTAACTTACCCTCTTTTTCCCAAAACATGTAAAAATCCTCCTTTTTTCAAAAACGGCAGGGCATTTCTGGCCTGCCGTTTCTCCTGCTGTTTTGCACCTCAGACATTGACCCGCCGGATCAACGCCTGCTTCTTACAGGTAATATTTTTTCTGTTTATTTTGCCAGATTTTCTTTGTATGCATTGTAAGCATCTGTCTGAATCTGGAGGAACTCATCAATGCCCATAGCTTTCAGCTGATCGATGTAGGAATCCCACTCATCATCGATACCGCCGTCTACTACCCAGTGAGCATACTGTGCTTCTACGTATTTGTAGATATCGGTTCCGATTGCAGTGATTCTGGAAAGGTCTTCGTCTGTATACTGAACCATCGGGAATCCGCAGTTTTTCTCAGTATCAACATATTTCTCGTTGATTGCATCGTCTGCCAGTTTGACACCATCACCCTGATCTTCCGGAAGAGAAACTTTGTCATAGAAATCCTCGTTCATGTACTTTGGTCCGAAGTCACGTAAGGAGTTGGACCATGCGGAAGTATCCAGAGAAGATCCATCGCTTGGCACATCTACATTGTAGGTTCCGTCGCCATTGTCTGTGATCTGGCTTCCGATCGTACCATAGAAGGTCTGTAACGATGCAAGATCGGTGTAAAATTCATCCGCCCATTTCAGCAGGGTGTCAGGATCTTTACAGTCTTTGGAGATCATGAGCTCACGATCGGAGATATCAAGGTAATTGGTTGCTGCTTCTACGTAGTGGTTTCCATCGTAGCCTTCTACTGCCTCAAGAGTCTTAAACTGATTTACGTTCGGACCAACCTGAGCGTCTGCAGTCCATCCAAAGATAAGACCTACCTGAGAACCGCCATCAGCCTGCTGTTTTGCTGTCTGCATGGAGCCATCCTGTGTGAAGTACTCTGGGTCAACAACGCCCTCTTCCCATAACTGACGCATCCATTTTACTGCTTCTTTGTAATTTTCTTCCATCGGCATGAAGACCGGTTTTCCTTCGCCATTCAGTCCCATGTAGTTTCCGTCACGGCTTACCATGGTTCCGAACGGGGAAAGGATGTGGCGCAGATCACCGCTTAACAGTCCGCTGCTTGCTGCATTTGTGATACCAATCTCATTGGTTGGATCGCCATCGCCGTCAGCATCTTCTGTCGCAAATTTAACAAGAACCTCTTCCAGTTCTTTATAGGTCTTCGGAGTTTCCAGTCCTAAGTTATCCAGCCATTCCTGGTTGATGCACATAACATCGCCGCAAACCTTCGGACGAAGCGGAAGCTTCTTCGGTAAGCTGTAGATTCTTCCGTCACGGCTGGTGCAGACTGCTTTCAGTTCCGGATCAGCCTCAAAGGCTGCTTTCAGGTTCGGCATATCTTTTTCGATCAGATCTGTCAGATCCAGGAATGCCGATTTGTTCTGTGCCATATCTGCCTGTGTTAAGCAGATGGAGCCAAGAAATGCATCCGGGAGGTCTCCGGAAGCCAGCAGCAGAGATTTCTGCTCGGACCAGTCACTGTTGTAATAAACCTGCCAGTCGATGTTGATATTCATCTTGTCCTCGATTTCTTTCATGACGCCTTCATGCAGGAAATCGGTCGGCCAGGTATCGGTCCATCTTACCGTTGCAATCTTATAGGTTGGGCGGTCACTGGTATCTGTCGTGTCACTGGCAGAAGATTCTGTCTTGGCAGAGCTTGCTGCAGTGCTTCCACTCGTACTTTCCGTTCCTCCATTGCTTCCACATCCTGCAAGCAGTCCGGCTACCATTGCGGCCGAAAGAGCAACGCTCCAGGCCATTTTTGTTTTCTTTCGCATCATCATCTCTCCTTTATGATTTTTTATTTGCAATACTTCTCTCCTATCCGCAGGATCAGCCTTTTAGTGATCCGAGCATAACACCCTGATTGAAGTATTTCTGCACTAACGGGTACATACACATGATCGGCGCGGAGGAAACCACGATGATCGCGTATTTGATGAGGTCGGCCATCTGCTTTGCCTCAACGGCTGCAGCACCGGTACTCATGGCACTCATGGTCTGATTGCCGACCAGAATGCTTCGAAGGACAATCTGCAGCGGTTGCAGACTTTCGCTTCGGATATAAATCAATGCATTAAAGTAGGAGTTCCACTGTCCTACTGCTGCCCACAGGGCAATAACAGCGATAACGGCTTTGGAAAGCGGGAGAACAATCTTGAAGAAGAATCCAAGGTATCCACATCCATCCAGCTGCGCCGCCTCCCAGAGATCCTCCGGGATACTGTTGTTGAAGAACGTTCGTCCTACGATGATGTAATACGTTACAACGGAGAACGGAACAACCATAACCCAGAAGGTGTCCAGCAGATGAAATCTCTGTACTGCCAGGTAGGTTGGGATCAGACCGCCGGTGAAGAACATCGGGATCAGGTAAAATGCTGTAAAAAATTTTCTTCCATACAAATGCTTTCTGGAAAGCGCGTAGGAAGCCGGAATATTGACAACGAGTGTCACAAGCGTTCCCATAATTACGTAAGCAATCGTATTCCGGTAACCGGTCCACAGCTTTGCGTAGCTCGCCACCTGTTTGTAGCCTTTGAAGTTAACTCCTTTTGGTAGGAACATAATCTGTCCGTTGGATACGGCTGCCGGATCACTGAACGATGCAATGACAATGAAGTACATCGGATACAGGGTAATGATGATCAGAAGCACGCCGATCGTATACAGGATGATATCGAAAATCCAGTCTTCTCTGGATTTTTTTACTCTATTTGTTGATACTGCTTTTGCTTTACTCATATCTTTGCTCTCCATTCCTATGTGGGCTCAAAATTCTGTCAGATCAGTGAGGTATCACTCATTTTACTGGAAATGAAGTTGACTGCCAGAAGAAGAACCAGGTTGATAATGTTGTTGAACAGGCCAATTGCAGCGGAAAGGCTGTACTGGCTGCTCACAAGACCCATCTTATACACATAGGTGGAAATGATCTCACTTGAGGTACTGTTCAGTGTATTCTGCAGCAGGTAAACCTTCTCAAATCCAACGCTCATGACGCTTCCCATTCTCATAATGAACATGATGGTTGCCGTCGGCAGCAGAGCCGGAACATCGATGTGGATCATTTTATGCCATTTGTTGGCACCGTCCATCGTTGCCGCTTCATACAGGGTCGGGTCTACAGAGGAAAGTGTTGCGATATAGAGGATACTGTCCCATCCTACATGCTGCCATGCCTCAGACCATACATAAATGTGCGGGAATGCTTTTGCACTTCCCATCAGGTTCGGGAGCTTGAATCCAAGCAGTCCGACCAGCTTTGCGATAATACCTGTACTCGGGGAGAGGAACAGGATCAGCATTCCGGCCATAACAACGGTAGAGATGAAGTGCGGCAGGTAGGTTGATACCTGGAAGAACTTTTTAAATTTCTGTGCCTTCATCTGGTTAACCAGCAGTCCCATGATAACAGGGAGCGGGAATGTTACCGCGATGGTATAAAGACTGATGATGATTGTGTTTTTGATGGTCAGACCGAACTGATAGGAGTTAAAGTACTGTTTGAAGTATTTCAGTCCAGCCCAGCTGCTTCCCATAATTCCATCCGCAGGTGTAAAGTTTTTAAATGCAATCACAATTCCGTACATTGGATAGTACGTAAACAGTGCAAAAATGATGATGGAAGGAATCATCAGTAAGTATAATGGCCTGCTTCTTCTCACTCCCTCTACAAATCCTATGGAACTCTTCTTTTTGGTTTTACTATGGTTGGCGCTCACATATCATCCCTTCTTTCCTTTAAATTTTTCGTAACTGTTCAGAGTCCCATCGCGATTTTTCTTCCATTTCAAATGGCTCTGAATCGTTACAATTTTTCTTTTTCATGCTCTCGTTTCAACCAATGAACATATTATACAAAAAAGGGGGCGTTTTTCTATCATTTTCCGGCAGTCTGTATATTAAAAAAGAGATGTCTTTTCACATCTCTTTTTTAATCAGAACGTTTTTTTGTTATTGACATCGTTTTTTTGTTATTTTTGTCTGCTCCGGTACTCATTTGGTGTACATCCGACCAGCTCTCGGAACGTTTTACTGAAATAAGAAAAATTTCCATAGCCGACTTCCATCGCAATTTTGCTGATCGGAAGTGAGCAAATACTCCTTGGCCCGCTCAATGCGCCGCTCAGCAATATAATTCGGAAGCGACATTCCCGTTGTTTTCATAAAAATTTTGGAAACGTAGTCCTCTGAGAGGAACACTTTTCCTGCAAGCACGGATCTTGAAAGATCCTCGTTCAGATTCTGTTCGATATAGTCTTTTAGCTGCTCCACCACATTGTCACTGCGGGATTCGTTCTTTTTCTGACCTTCCAGCACATCAAACAGATAATCGATGAACGCATGGGCACCTACCACAGAGAGAACCGCCTCTCTCCGTTTCGTTTCATACTCTTCACTGTCAAAAATCTGTCCGAAAACAATATTGCTCTCTTTTAAATAAACATATATATTCTGTATCATTTCTTCAAAAAAACGACTTGTGAAATCTTTTCGCAGACCGCCGCTTTTCTCACGCTTTTTCAGATATTCCTGCAGCTTTTCCCGCACAGCCGCAAGGGAATCGGATCGCTCCATCTCAGCCAGATACGTTTTCCACGGCACTTCCTGATAATCGCGCTCTACGAAAGACCAGCGTGTCTCATACAGAATCCCTGTTTCATCCGGCACTACATACTTTTCCATCTCTTCGAGCTGATCGCGGCTCTTTGAAATCTCATCCAGTACCGCCGGTTTTCCCATGTACATGCAGAATCTTGCCGGAAACGCACCCGCCAGACAGGTCCGCAGTTCTGCAAGTTCCTCCTGCGTTCCCATCGCACTTCCGTGATTTCGCAACACAACTGCCCATTCCAGATCGCTGACATGTACCACGGTTTCCAGTTTCATTTCTGTTGTTTCCACATATTCCGTCAGAACATTTGTAATCACAAAATTATATAAACTGATCTCTTTTTTATAATGTTCCTTATCCGGAATTTCCAGTACCCGCAGCAGAATCAGACGGAAGGTCTCATTCGGAGTACAATATCCGCTCTTTTTTGCCCTTTCAATCCAATACTCCTCCTGCAGACACTGAACCAGAAGATCCTCCCAGAATTGCTTTTCATTCTCTCCTTTTTTCTCCTGTTTCTTCTGTTTTTGATGTTTTTCCTGCACAATCCCGACAATTCTGCGCAGCGCTGTTTCCAGATCCACATTGGAAATCGGTTTTAACAGATATTCCCTTGATGACAGCTTCAGCGCCATCTGCGCATACGCGAAATTTGCATAGCTGCTCAGGAAGGTACATTCAATATCCAGCTTTTTGTACCGGATCCATTCCAGAAGCTCCAGCCCGTTGCCCTGTGGCATATCAATGTCACACAGCAGCATTTCAATCGGATACTCTTCCAGCAGCTTTTGCGCCTGACGGATGTTGTTTGCCGTAAATACCATATCAATTCCAATTCCGCTCCAGTTGACGGTTTCTTCCAGCTTTTCCACCAGAAGCTTATCATCATCTACAATCAGAATACTAATTCCCATAGGTAAGCCTCCAATATATTTTTTCTGTTTTTCTTCTTTTTCCTACAGAAAAAAGCCAGCCGACAGACTCTTATTTTTCTGTCAGCTGGCCTGTTTAAAAACCATTATAACCTGTTTATTCTTTTCCGTCAAAGCAATAGGTACACATTTTGCATTTCGGCAGTCCGATCGACTCTACCAGATCGTCCAGACGGTGATACCTGAGGCTGGTGAAATTCTGACGGCGGCAGATTTCCTGGCACATGGACTCGTAGCGGTCGCTGGTCGGATCTGCATACTCTTCCAGTACTTTCTCTGCATTTTCTCCCTCTTTTTCCAGAATAATCCGTCTGGTGATCAGATCCAGCTCGGATTTGGAGCGGGAGAAATTCAGGAATTTGCAGCCGTACAACAGCGGCGGGCACGCCGGGCGGACATGAACTTCTTTTGCACCGCTCTGATATAAGAATTCCGTTGTCTCACGGAGCTGTGTGCCGCGCACGATGGAATCGTCGATCAGCAGCAATTTTTTCTGATCGATCAGTGCCTGCACCGGGATCAGCTTCATTCGGGCAATCAGATTTCTCTGTTCCTGATTTGTCGGCATAAAGGAGCGTGGCCAGGTCGGGGTATATTTGATGAATGGTCTTGCAAACGGAACTTTGGACTCATTCGCATAGCCGATTGCATGGGCAATTCCGGAATCCGGCACGCCTGCAATGAGATCCGGGTGGACATTGCTTCCCGCATCACGTTTGGCAAGCATGGCACCGCAGTGATACATGCTTCCGCAACGATAACGCATCTCTTCTACATTCACACCCTCATAAGCAGATGTCGGATATCCGTAATATACCCACAGGAAGGAACAGATCTTCATCTCCTCCTGCGGCGGCACGAGCATCTCGACGCTCTCCGGCGTAATAAAGTCAATCTCACCCGGTCCGAGTTCATGGTAATCCGTGTAACCCAGGTTCAGATATGCAAAATTTTCAAAGGATGCGCAGTACGCTCCCTCTTTCTTTCCAATAACAAGCGGGGTGCGGCCTTTTTTATCGCGCGCAGCGTAGATGCCGTCTTTTGTCAGCAGCAACAGCGTCATGGAACCGTCAACAACATCCTGCAGATGGCGGATGCCCTCCGGAATCGTCTTTTCACTGCAGATCAGAGATGCCGCAAGTTCGGTCGCATTGATCTGACCGGTGCTCATCTCCTGGAAATGGGTGCGGCCGTTGCCGTAAACCTCTTTTAAAAGCTGATCCATGTTGTTGATTTTTCCAACCGTGGTAATCGCAAAGCTTCCAAGGTGTGACTGGATCAAAAGCGGCTGCGGTTCATAGTCGGAAATGCAGCCAATGCCGAGGTTTCCCTCCATTTCTTCCACATCACGCTCAAATTTTGTACGGAACGGTGAATTTTCAATGTTGTGGATAGCACGTGAAAAGCCATTTGCTCCGTATGTCGCCATACCGCCTCTTCTTGTTCCGAGATGTGAGTGATAGTCTACTCCATAAAACAGTTCCAGTGTACAGTCTTTTCTTGATGCAACTCCAAAAAAGCCTCCCATTTCTTGTCTACCTCTCTTTGTGTATTTTTTCTCCCTTGGGTTCTCTTAAATATGAATGCCCCGGCAAACCGGGATGCCTGCTTACGGTTCACCGATGCCGGAACCGCAACCAGTCTTCTTTTAGTGTACCACGATCTTCTCCGTACTGTAAAGTATAACTAATAAATTTGATATAAAAAATAATCTACATTAATAAATAAATTTACAGCTTTTTCCACAAAGATTTTATCGTAAAATCAAAAAAAGAAAGTATTGATTCTTTTTATCGGTTATGATACTTTAAAACTGCTTATGAATGTTGGTTTTGCGTTAAACGCAATAAAACGATTCATTCTTATTTTATCTTTTCTTAAGAGGAGGTTTTTACCATGGTTTCACTTTTGTTACCTGTCATTTATCTGGCATTCATCAGTCTCGGACTGCCGGATTCTCTGCTCGGCTCAGCGTGGCCGGTCATGTATCCGGAGCTTGGAACTTCTGTTTCTTCTGCCGGCATCATTTCTATGATTATTGCCGCCGGAACAATCGTATCCAGTTTGAACAGCGACCGTCTGAATACCCGCTTCGGCACCGGAAAAATCACGGCAGTAAGCGTTCTCACAACAGCAGTGGCGCTGTTTGGATTCTCCGTCAGCCACTCTTTTCTCGCCCTCTGCCTCTGGGGTATCCCATATGGCCTTGGCGCCGGAAGCGTGGACGCGGCTCTGAACAACTACGTTGCACTGCACTATAAAGCCCGCCATATGAGCTGGCTGCACTGCATGTGGGGCGTCGGATGCAGCACCGGTCCGGTCGTCATGGGATATGCCATCAATCATTCCACCTGGAACAACGGCTACCGTACCATCGCCCTGTTCCAGATTGTGCTGACTCTGATTTTATTTTTCAGTCTTCCGCTCTGGCAGAAGCCATCTGCTGATGCTTCTGCAGATGAGAACTCCGTTCCGGAGCAGAGAAGTTTTTCCCGCCTGATCCGCGTTCCCGGTGTCAAAGAGGTTCTGACCTGCTTTTTCTGCTACTGCGCAGTAGAATCTACTGCCGGCATGTGGGCTGCAAGCTACTGTACTTTGTTCCGCGGCATCGATGCAAAGCGTGCGGCAAGCTGGGCAAGCCTGTTCTACGTTGGCATCACGATCGGACGGTTCTTCTGCGGTTTCATCACAATGAAATTAAATGACCAGAAAATGATCCGGCTCGGACAGGCTGTGATCGCAGTCGGCACGATTCTGATGCTGCTGCCGCTTGGCGATTCCCTTCTGTTTATCGGCCTGATCCTGATCGGACTTGGCTGTGCGCCGATTTATCCTTCCATCATTCACGAGACACCGGCAAACTTCGGTGCCGACTTAAGCCAGGGAATCATCGGCATCCAGATGGCCTTTGCTTACGTCGGAACCTGCCTGATGCCGCCGGTTTTCGGTGTTCTCGGCCAGCATATTTCCTTCGGACTGTATCCGGTATTCCTGATGGCCATTTTGATTCTGATGGTTGTGATGGCGGAGCGGATGCACCGTGTGACGGCGGAAAAGAGAAATTCCTATAAAGCCAATTATTAATTTGGAACTTTTACGGTCAAAAAATACCGTTGATCCTTTTTGTGTCTGGATCAACGGTATTTTTCTGTTCTATTGCCTTTTGGATTTTATTTATGTCCGCCGAAGATATCAAACTCCATTCCATCCAGTTTTTCTGTGATGGAATCACTCTCTTCTTTCGTCAGAACGACATTGGCCGCCTCCAGGTTTTCTTTCAGTCTGGATGTTTTGCGGCTGCCCGGGATCGGGATGATGTACGGCTTTCTGGAAAGAATCCATGCCAGGGAAATCTGTGCTGTCGTCACGTTTTTCTCTGCTGCAAGTGCCTCGATGATATCAAGCAGTGCTTTTCCTTTCTGATAGCCTTCGCCCTTGTACTGCGGCATATTGCTGCGGAAGTCTGCTCCCGGCTCAAACTGGGTTTTATCAGTATAAGCTCCGCTTAAGAATCCGTTTGCCAGCGGCGAGAAGGCAACGTACGTTACACCGAGCTCTTCGCATGCCTGGAAAATGGTTTCATGCCATCTTGCCATCATGGAATAGCGGTTCTGAATTGCGGTAACCGGGCATACGGCGTGGGCACGTCGGAGATACTCTTCTGTCGTCTCCGAAATTCCCCAGTAACGGATTTTTCCTTCTTTGATGAGCGCTGCCATCGTCTCTGCGACGGTCTCCGGTTCTACCTTCGGGTCGATGCGGTGCTGGTAATAGAGATCGATGTGATCGGTGCCAAGACGTTTCAGACTGCCCTCCACCGATTTACGGATCGTCTCCGGGCTGCTGTCGAGGATCAGATGATCGCCGCCGTGCTGAACGCCGCATTTGCTGGCAAGAAAGATCTCGTTGCGGAAGGATTTGATTCCTTTTCCGACAACTTCCTCATTGTAAGCGGTTGTTCCATCCGGATAAACACCGGTGTAGCACTCTGCGGTATCAAACAGGGTGTAGCCGAGATCGTGTGCGGTTTCAATCACCTTTGCACCATCCTCAATCGACATCGGTGCGCCGCTTGCGTGGGTGATACCCATGCACCCAAGACCGATGGCAGATACTTCGTCCGTTCCGATTTTTCTCATGTTCATTTGTAAAAACCTCCCTTTTTGCTGCTTTAACCATTTCGCAGACGGCCTTTCTTCTGCCGTCTGCGAAATGGTTTCAGCTATTTAGTGTTCAAATTCTTTCGCCACATCCTCCAGCAGATTTCGGATCTGAAGGTGCTGCGGACATACTTTCTCGCATTTTCCGCATTTCAGGCAGTCCGATGCCTTTCTGCCCGGTGCAGTATGTACAACATTGTAATAATAGTCAGCATTCCAGTCATGATAGATCTGTTTCGTATTCATGATCGCAAACAGATCCGGGATGGAGATGTGTTTCGGACAGCCGTCGATGCAGTAACGGCATGCGGTACACGGAATCAGGTTTTTGCTCTTGAAGATCTCCTGTACTTTCTTAACAGCTGCAAGCTCTGCCTCATTTAACGGCTGGAAATCTTTCATATAAGAAAGGTTATCATTCATCTGCTCCATGCTGCTCATGCCGGAAAGTACCATCATCATACCCGGGAATCCGGCTGCAAAACGGATCGCATAGCTTGCCGGGCTGCCGCCGTACAGTTCGTCGAGAACGGCTTTCGCATCCTCCGGCAGATTGACAAGGTTTCCGCCTTTGACAGGCTCCATGACGATGACTGGCTTGTTGTGCTTCCGACAGACTTCGTAGCAGGCACGGCTCTGTACGGCAGGATCGTCATAATCCACATAGTTGAACTGAATCTGGACCACTTCTACCTCCGGGTACTCGGTCAGAATCTGCTCAAGCACTTCCGGTTTGTC
>ENA-OPBM01001157-OPBM01001157.1-human-gut-metagenome-genome-assembly--contig:-NODE-1157-length-16928-cov-4.905648_pt1 | contig 16928 bp, 10 predicted proteins | sample MGYA00241069_ERZ501454 | MGnify/ENA primary metagenome ERZ501454 (study PRJEB25962, sample SAMEA2042625) | human gut metagenome | biome: human gut; feature: human-associated habitat; material: faeces... | reverse complement strand
CAGTTTGCAGGACTTGCCCAAGCCCAGCAGTTGATCGTGACGACGGCGTCTGCGTCTATATCGCCCTTGATCGAAATCTTGCTGCCGATCTTACCGCCCGTGGCATTCGGCCAGGTCATGACCTCCTTCGGGGTATCGGTAACATGATCCAGACGATAAATGGTCTGCGACGCACCGTTGGCGGCAATCGAACACATCACGATATGGTTGGCTTCATCCGAAGTGATAGCGCCTCCACCGAGATTGATGCCGCCCATATTCACCGTTCCGGCCTTGACACCGGTAAGCTTGTTGACATAAACGATCTCGCTCTCGCCGGAGCAAATAAGCAAGTGATCGCCCAAAATGCCCAGCGTATAATTCGTCGTTCCGCTCATTCCGTAATCAGTCTTGAACGTTTCGGAAACGAACAGGTTCTTCTGACTGCCCGAACGAATACCGGTCGGAACCTTCGCCGGAACCTCTTTCTTAACGGTGTAAACCGTCTTGCTTACCCCGTCATACGCAGTGACGGTCAGCTTGGGCGACGCATTCCAGTCGATAACCGTCGTTGCCGGATCGGGTGAAATCGTAGCATGATACGAAAGCCGGTAGGTTCCCGTACAAGGTTCGATATTACCGGCTGCGATCAGCGACACCTCTTTGGTTTCCTGATCAATGATGGCGTTCAAACCCTGCGACGGAAGCGACAGCTCCTCCAGCAGACAGGCTTTGCTCTTCACGATCCGCCCCCTGACTTTATAAACCTTCTTTTGCTTGAGCTGATCGGTAACCGTAATATAGTTGTCCTCGTTCAAATTCATATAAAGGACCGCAGGGTCCACCGTAACATTGTCGTCGAGATTCAGGCTGATGCGCATTTTGTCGAGCATCTTACCGCTCACGACATCATCGCTGCTCTCCGGATAAAACCACGGAATCTCGACCGTGATCTCATCGCTGCCCTCCGCCGGATATCCTTTGAATTCGCCGTAAAATTCGGCTGCCCCCTCGCTATTGTTCTTTACGAATTGGGCGGTTACGCTGTTGATGCCGTTACGCGACACGGAAGGCAACAGCTCGTCGGGCTGGTGACAGCCCGCAAAGAGCAGACCGGCCGCCGTCAGGAAAGAAAATATGGTATTTTTCATAATTGTAATTCAAGATTTATTTCCACTCGTCATACTGTTCGATAGCCGAGTTGTTCGCCAACTCATCGTAAGGAATCGGGAATACGTAGGTCTTCGCCAGGAATTTACGGTCCTGCAAATCACAATCCACATACTCGAATTTGAAAGCGCCCTGATGCGGCGTGATCTTCAGTCCGTGCACACGGTAACCGTTATACTCCTTGTCGGCGAGTTTCCAGCGGCGCATGTCCCAATAGAGGTGCCCTTCATACGCCAGCTCGATCTTGCGTTCCTGACGTATCGCTTTGAAAAGATCGTTCCCCGAAAGGCCCGAAAGAGCGGGCAGATTCACACCGGGACGCTGTCTCACGGCATTGACATCCTCCAAAGCGGCCCCCGAAGCGCCCAAACGATAGTTCGCCTCGGCACGGATGAGGTAAATTTCAGCCAGACGAAGTTCCACCCAAGTCTGCGTGCTGACCTTGATAACCGAAAAATCGGTGTGGCTTTCATCGAGGTATTTGCGCAGATAATAACCGGTAGTAGTACGTCCCTTCGGATAGGTGTCGCTACGATAATCCATATACTGCCCGTAAGTACCTCCAACGCTGTTGGTCATTGTATGCCCCTTCCATTGCGCTCCGTGATAAAGAACCGTCGCAGCGAAACGGGGTTCCAGCTGATCGTAAGGAGGCAACTCGGTCGTCTCGCCGTGCCATTTGCTCCAATCTACGGTTTTGCCGTCCTTCGACTGATACGATTCGACCATCTCCTGCGTCGGGCAGCCTTTACCTCCGTCGTTGTCCATATCGCCGTAAGGAACATAGTCGTTATCGAAAGTATGATTGGGACCCGTTACCAGATAGTTGTATTCGAGAATCGACTCACTATTCCCCCCTTTGAAAGCATCCTCGTACTTATCGGTCAAAGAATAGACCTGCAACTTGAAAACCGAATCCGCCGCGTCTTTGGCATCCTGCCAGCGTTCGGCATAAAGCATCGTCCGTGCAAGCATGGCCCAAGCCGCGCCGCGCGTCACACGCTCCTTGTTGGCCGCGTCCCAGCGCACCGGCAATACCGAAGCCGCATACTTGAGGTCCGAGGCAATCAGATCCCAGGTCTCGGAGGCAGAGCTGCGGTCTTTATTCTTCTGGAGATTCATATCCGTATAGAGGATTACCCCTCCATGCCGTTTGGCCAACTGAAAATAGACGAATGCGCGGAAAAAACGGGCCTGCGCCTCAAGTTTAGCATTCTCTTCCGCCGAGAACGTGGAATGCTTCCGCATGGATTCCAAGAACTCATTGATACGGCGGATACGCTCATATCCACCCGTCCACGCATCGAGCAGGTTGCCCGTCGACGACATCGTTTCAGGCGTAAACACATAATTATTGGAGTCTCCGGCCTTATTGCCCGGAACGTACGAACCGTATTTGAAAGTTTCGGTAAGTCCCTCGGTCAGATTACCTTGAAACTGGGCGGAGCCGAACTGTCCGTAACGGTCAATATACGGATAAAAACCGTTAAGGTAAAGCGTCGCCGTGTGTATATCGTTCCAAACCACCTTGTCCGAGATACTGTCATGCGGCGTGGTATCGAGGAAATCGTTGCAACCGACTAAAGAGAACGTCAGCAACGACATCATGGCTATTTTAATTCCTGTTTTCATAATTTCTCCGTTTTTCATGTTAGAATGCCAAGTTTACACCGAACGAGAAGATACGCTGCTGCGGATAATAACCGTTCGACACACCGGGCTGTTCAGGATCAATGTTGAATTTGGTCAGTTCACTGACAGTCCAAAGGTTCTGTCCTTCGAAATAGATACGCAGACGGTCGATGCCGATCCGGCTCATCCATTTCTGCGGGAAGGTGTATCCGATCTGCAAATTCTTCAGACGCAGATAATCGCCGCTGCGATACCAGAAAGTCGAAGAATAGGCATTATTCGAACTGGCCTGCACGATACTCAGGCGCGGAAATTCGGCATTGGTGTTATCTTCCCGCCAAGAGTTCTCCACAAGGTATTTCGGCGAATTGCCTCCGTGATAGAACGGTTTGGTCATCTGCGTGTTGTCCATGATTCCTCCGCTGTACACACCCGTCAGAGCCACATCCCGGCCCAAGCCTGCCTGAAACAGGAAAGAGAGGTCAATGCCTTTCCAATCACCCGAAAAAGAGAGGCCTCCCACAAATTTGGGATAAGCGGCGGCCCCGACATAACCGCGGTCCTGTTCATAGGAAATCACACCGTCGCCGTTGCGATCGACATACTTAATATCGCCCACACGAACGGCTTTACCCACAATCGTCGGAGAATTGTCGATCTCCTCCTGACTCTGGAACAAACCGGCGGAGATAAAGCCGACCTGGGCGCCGACCTCCTTACCCGTAAGCTTGAGCCAATCGGGCGTATTGGCGGCATCGTTATAGTGCAGCCATTTACGCTTGGTGTATGTACCGGTCAGACTCACGTTGTAATTGAAATCTCCGACACGGTTACGGTGGCTCAACGTAATCTCAAAACCCTTATGAGCTTGTTTATTGCTGTTTTCATACTTCGGATAATAACCGCCGAAAGAGCTGGGATAGGTGGCAGTCACACCACTCAGAATATCATAGATGTATTTATAGAATACATCGAACTCAACACCCAGTCTGCCGCCCCACATGGACAGGTCGAATCCTCCGTTATATTGCAGATTCTTCGCCCATGTCAGATTCTCATTCGCCAAACTCGAAGTAAGCATTCCGTCGACACCGACGCCTCCGAGGACAACGGCCGGAGTATCCAGAAAGCCTAATGTATTCAAATACGAATAAGCGCTGATACCCGTCGTACCCGTAAGACCGATACTTGCACGCAACTTCAAGTTGTCGATCGCTTTGGAATCGAACCAAGGCTCATTAGATATTCTCCAACCGACCGATGCGGCAGGGAAAGGAGACCAGCGTTTTCCATCAACCATACCGCCGAACAGATAACTGCCATCATACCGGCACGATAATTCGACAAGATACTTATTGGCATAATCGTAATTGACACGGGCCGCGAAACCGGCTTTGCGCGAAACGGAGCTCATGCCGTTGATCGTCGTCTTGTCGGGAATGCTGGCGTATTTGAGTTCGGCAAGTTCCTTGATCGAAAATCCTTCTCCGTAAGCGCTGAAATTATTGCCGTCGTTAGAGTAGGTCTCCATCAGCAGGATTGCAGAAACATTATGCTTCCCGAAGGTATTGGCATAATTAAGCGAAGCGTTAGTCGTAATCTGCGTGTTGCGCGAGAGCCCCTCCGTCAGCGAATTTTCGGATTTTTTACGCGAATCCCAGTTTTCGGCATAGGAAATATTGCCGTCAAGAGTCGTGGGAAGCGTTGCAACCATCGTACGGAAAGGCGTGGAATAAATCTTGGAATAGGTCTGCGAATAGTCATAGGCCACCATGAATTTCGCAGACAAACCCTTCAGGAAAGGAAATTCATACTTAAGCGAAACATTCGACTGAAAATAGAACGTATTGCTTTTTGCATAACCCGACTCCTCGGAAGAAGCGAGCGGACTTACGGTAGCGCTCGAAGTATTGGTCGAAACAGGAAGCCCGTTATAATTTTCGGGCACGTAAGGATGCGCACGCATAGCCTGCTGCGCGATATTGTTCCAATCGGCGGGATCGCCCGAAAATCCGGGACGATTGCTGCGCTGCACACGACCGGCCAGATCCACGGCCATCGTCCAGTTCTTGGCGATCTTGGCTTCGATATTCGAACGGATATTAATACGGTCGAACGAGAAATTCTTCACATTGCCCTCCTGATCGAAGTAACCGATCGAAGTAAAGTACTTGATTCGCTCGTTGCCGCCCGTCACATTGAGGTTGTGCGACTGGTTGTACCCCGTACCGAAAGTCTTTTCATACCAGTTCGTATTGCCCCAGCCGTCGCTCGGATCGCCGTTGAGCATCATGTCGATCTGGCGCTGCGTGAAAATCGGCGTGTCTCCGTCCATTTCACGGGCTTTGTTATACCAATAGGCATACCCCGGACCGTCGAGCATTTCGAGCATTACGGCATTCTGGCTCAAACCGAAAGTGCCGGTGTAGGAGATCTTGGCCGGAGCGGCCTTGCCCCTTTTGGTCGTCACGATAATGACAGCCGAGGCATCCATACCGTAAATCGCAGCCGACGATGCGTCCTTGAGCACCGAAACGCTTTCAATATCATTGGGATCAATCTGGCTGAAATCGCGGGCTACACCGTCCACAATGTACTTTGCGCCGCTGCCTCGCACCAAAATGCTGGCGCCGTCGCTGCCGGGCTGTCCCGACTGCTGCAAGGCCACCACGCCGGCGACACGCCCGCCCAGCATATTCGTCACATTTCCCATCGGCGCCTTGAGCAGTTCCTTGCCGTCGATTTGCGAAACGGCGCCCGTAATGCTCGCGCGTTTCATCGTACCGTAACCGACGACAACGACTTCATCGACTCTGGCAGAGTCTTCCTTGAGAGAAACATCAATGGAGGTAATTCCCCCCCCCCACGGTTTTTCGCTCGGACACCATACCTAAATACTGGAACTCCAATGTGTTGCCAGGTTTAGCAGCGATGGAATACTGACCCTGGAGGTTGGTAATGGCACCCGTATTGGTACCTACGACGATAACAGTTACGCCCACCAGAGGGTGCCCGCTCTCATCCGTAACCGTTCCCGTCACCCGCGTCTGGGCGGAAGCCGCACCGACAACAAGCAATGACATCAGAAGCGCCATGCACTTCCTTGTCAGGGAATTCTTGAAAATAGAGAAGAACTCTTTCATAGAATTACATTTAAGGTTAAGTTTTTAGTTGTTTTATATTGGTTGCAGATCAGTTGCTTCCTTCGGCGATTCCGGCCGCCAGCTCCGACCACCAGCCGCGGTTGATGATATGAACGATATCGAAGATCATCAGTCCGTCGGTGTCGCGGAGTGCCTGCGCCACGGCGCGGGTGAATTGCGCGGCATCGCCCTCGTACTGCTCGACATAGATCGAACCCGTCACGGGAACCACGCCGCAGGTGATTTTCTTCGCCCATTCGGCGCCGCCCTCGATGCAGTACCAGTAATTCTGCTCGTCGGACATTCCCGCTTCGGTACGCTGTCCGACGACTCCGTTTGCCTTGTCGACTTCGGCTTTGGTAACCAGCGTATAGTAAAGTCCGGTCATATAGATGTCGAGCAGGTCGGCATAACCCGTATTCTTGTACTCGGGCGTCGCCCAATCGAAATAGCGGGCGGGATCGAACTGTTCGCTGGCCCAGTTGACGCCCACGTAATAATAGGTCGGGTACCATGCGCCCGTATAGTCGCCGATCAGCAGCCGGGGATTGATCTCCTTGAGCCGCCTGTGGGCTTCGGTCACGAAGTCCTTGATAACCGATGCGCGCCATTCGATCCACTTGCGGAACAGCGGGCCTTGCGACCAGCTCCACTTGCCGTCGGCATCCTGCGTCCAGCGGAGTATATCATCGGGATAATCGGCGACTTTCGTTCCGGCATAAGCTTCGAAAAGCTCCTTCGACAGCGGACTGAAATCGGAGGTGATATTGTCGAAACGCACCCGGTCGAAGACGATGCCGTCCACATCGGGATACTTCCCGGCGAACTCCTTCAGAATCGCCAGCTCGTACTCCTGCACTTCGGGATTCGCCGGGTTGAGCATGCCGTTGTAGTTGCTCTTTATTTCGCTGATCGGCACGATCTTCCCTTCGGTATAGACCTGCGACTGCCAGTCGGCATGATCGCCGTAGATGATTCCCCGGTCGAAATAGTTGTGACCGCCGGCAAACACGTTGAGCGACCCGTGCACGCGCATGCCCAGCTTGTGCCCCTCCTCGATGAAATAACCCAGCAGATCGTAGTTTTCAGGACGGGTCACACCCTCCCATTCGCCCATGTAAGGCGCTATATCGCTCTTGTAGAGCGTTTCGCCCATGATCGACTTCACGTCGACCACGACATCGGTAAAGCCCATGTCGTGGATTTTGGACACATAGTAACGAATCGAATCGGGATGACTCAAAGTCGCATAATTGGCTTCGCAGTCAAACCACATGTAAAGCGGTTTCGACGGCAGTTTTTCCTGCGCGCAGGAGACGGCAGCAAAGGCTGCCAGCCAGATGAGGAGAAGTTTCTTCATATGATTCTTTATGGATTAGTTCACTTCGGAGATGACGACCGCCGTCGAAATTTTGCGCTCGACGATCACTTCGGCGCTGCCCGTATCGCTGGGACGGTTGAGCACCTTGCCGTCGCTGCCGACCATGGTCGAAGATCCGCCGCCGTCGAGATTGACCGCATCGACGGCACCCAGCTCGATCAGTTTGTCGGCCAGTTCGGCCAGCGTAAACCCGGCGCTGCCCCGCATATTGCGCCCGTCGCACACGAGCAGGATCAGTTTGCCGTCCGCTGTGGCGCCGATCGCCGTACGCGGCTGACGCGAAGTCCCGGCGATGCCGCCGCCGTCGAACACCTCTTTCCAATAGTTCTCCACGGCGACGTTCTTCCCCCCCTTGACCAGCATCGGACCGCCTCCGACCGCCTCCTGCGGCGTCCAGAGCACGGCGCCGGGCGTCTTCGAAGTCGGCGGCGCGGACATATACGTATTCGTACGTTCGTCGTTGTCGAGTGCGGACGGGAAGGCATAAGGCTTGTTGCCGTCGTCGAGAACGCAGTAAATCCAGTGCGTCTCGAACCCTCCGGACGCCATCTGCCCGAACGAAGAACGCACGGGATAAACCGTCTGGTTGTTGCGTGTCACCGTCTGATTCTCGATCGACTTGACGGCACCGCCGGTAACAAGCAGGCTCAACGAATTTCCGGCCCACCAATACCCGGCATTGGTCGTCACGCAGGCCGTTCCCCGGTTGGCCGAAGCGAATTCGGCATGAATGCGCGACGGAGTTTTCTGTTGAGGCAGATGCACGGCGTTGAAGCGCAGTTTGGGATTGGCTTTCAGATCGGCCACGGCCACGAATCCGAGGCATTGTTTTCCGCCGCCCAGATCGTCCGCAAACTCGGTTACGGTCAGTCCGGCAGGATAATCGCCCGGTTGAGGGTCGGGATCAGGATCGGGTCCGTCGGGAAATTCATAGTCGGGCGTTTTCGAATCGCTGCCGCACATACAGCACACGGCGCAGACGCAGACAGCAAGCAGAGCGAAGCCAAGAATTTTCAGTTTCATATTTCAGTCAGCATTGAGTTTTGGTTCGGACACCTTTTCTTCGTACATTTTAAAAATTAAGAATTTCGGGCAGGTCGCTTTTGTACGATTTGATTTCACTTTTCAAAACAAAAATAGAAAGGATTCTTCCAATGTGCCTGATAATCCGAAGAGCAAAACAATTTAAAAAAGACACTTTTTTATTCTCCAAAACATGTCAGCCAAAATATCAAATACAATACATTAAAACACAATGCATTAAATTCGATTATCATTCCACATATTTACAAAGCAAACTTTTTAAATAAAGCGATTATTTATGCAATCTGTTTTTTATTTCTTTTCGATTTACTATTTTTGTCAGGCACACTAAATAATGGCAAGGACAATGTTACCTCCTTTTACATCCGCATCCCACGACGGCGATCTGGGTTGTTTTGTACGAAACATCATTCTGAACTCCATTTTTCAGAAAGGGCAATTCATCATTCCCGACATCGCCAGCCAAACCGGCTTCAGCGTCACGACAATAGCCAAGTATGTCTCCGAACTCTATGCGGAGGATATTTTGGAAAAGGGAGACTGTTTGAAGACCAATAAACGGGGACGAAATCCAGTCCTTTATCGGGTGAAATCCGGAACCTACTATTTTTTGGGTGTCGACCTCAAGCCTTTCGAGTTGATAATCGGGCTTATGAACCTTACGGGGGATATGGTTTGCATAGAGCGCATCACAGATTTTCGCTTCGAAAATACACATAATAAACTGGATGAAATATGTACGCATATTTCGCAGTTCATGCTAAAGTTTCAAAGTCAGAACGCCAGCAAAATAGCGGGCGTCAATTTCAATATTGGAGGGCGGGTCAATTCGCATTTAGGAACGAGCGCCACGATTTTCAATTTCGAGGAGACACGCGAAGTGCCGCTGACTCTTTTGCTCAACGAACGTTTGGGCATTCCGGTTTTCATCGAGAACGACACCAAAGCGATGGCTTACGGCGAGTATGTATCCGAAAACAATGCCTCGCAGGAGAATGTGATTTATGTCAATATCGGATGGGGACTGGGACTCTGCATTATCATAAATGGAGAAATATATTATGGAAAGGACGGCTATTCGGGAGAATTCGGACATATCCACATGTATGAAAACAACGTGATGTGTCATTGCGGAAAAAAAGGATGCATTGAAACGGAAATCTCGGGAAGCGCCGTTTGCCGCAAACTCGTAGAAAGAATCTACAATCACGAGGCGTCGGTTCTTTCTAAAAAGGTGTGGAACGGAAACATGATTACGATAGAGGACATTATTGAAGCTGCGAAACTGGAAGACCCGCTTTGCATTGAGTTGGTGACGCAGGCCGGGGGTGAGCTTGGGCATCAGCTGGCCGGATTGATCAACCTTTTGAATCCCGATCGTATCATCATTGGCGGCAGAATGTCAGAAATTGCTCCTTACTACTTTTTACAGCCTGTGAAGCTTGCCGTGCATAAATATTCGCTTCGGCTGATGACCCAGCAACTGTCCATCGTTCCTTCGCGGTTAGGGGGCGATGCCGGAGTTATAGGAGCCTGTCTGATCGCACGAAAAAAGATGATATGGAACAAATTGTCGATATTCAAGAGATGAAAATAGTAAATGCCGGGAGCATCAAACAAACAGCCCCGCATTCGTGTCATATTTATTTTCGTCTCGAAAGAAACAGCACGGCGATTCCATCGCCCCGGTTAAATTCTCCGTCAGCGAAACGTTTCGCGAAATGCGGATTCAAGGAAAGCGGCAGGACGCCTGCAACGCAGGCAGCAATCCTCGCAGGTGGGGCAAGCGAGGCAATAGCGGCAGGATAACGCTCCGGGCCTGCAAGAGGCGAAACGGTTTCCGAAAAAGAACCGGAGGAGGGGGGGGGTAATTAAAAGCCCGGCCTGCGAGGCCGGGCTTCTAATTATACAGAGCGTATGTTTATTTTATCTCGAATTGTGCGATTGCTCGGACCGAACCCTCGACGGTAGACTGGCTGGAGAGCGAAACAGTCGCCATAGCCGCCTCCACAGCGTCGTAATAATTGATTTTCTTGGCTCGCGCACTACCCGTCAGCGTGGAACTCCAATAGGCAATACCCAGCATCTCCTGATAACCGCCCTTATTGATAAGTTCGCCTTGCATATCGAAAAGAGTCGACAACTCGTCTCTTGCGGGCAGATACCAACCGTCGCCCAAAGCCAGCGCTGCGGCAAAAGCAGGATAATTTGCAGAATTTCCCCGAACGGCATCCGTATTCGCCTTACCGTCCGAAATCGAATTCAGCACAGCAGTAGAGGGACCCCAACTATACCAATAATACGTACCGATCTCGTCGGACACCTCCGTACCATTCACCGAGCAGTCCTTCAGCGCAGCAATCTTACCGGATTGCCCGTCCTGTGCGGCCTCAAAGACAATGCCTTTAACATCGCCGCCGGCAGCGCCGTTAGGATAGATGTCGCCCACTTTATAAACATGCGGTGCAACGGTTCTGACCGTAACGTTTGCAATTCGCGTTATGCTTCCGACACCAACAGAAAGGCCATCGGCAATGGTGCGCGTTCTGAACCAAACAGGTTTGGGATTCGTTGAAGACATGACATCCAGCGCCAGATAGCCATAAGATTGGGCAGGAACGACAAAATAGAACGTGTTAGGCTCCCCACCCTTCACTTTATAGTTACCGAGTTCGCGCGAAATCGACTTACCGGCATTCGCCCCGATACGGAACGACGGCTCACCGTTGACGAACCTCACTTCACCGCTACCGGTAAGATTCGCCGTCGAATTGAGCGTAATCGAACCCAACGCAGCATCAGCATCGGTAGTCAGCGTAACGGCCATAATACCGCACAGGTTCTTAAAGGCAAACCTGACATTCGAAAGGTTGCCGTCCTCCACCGCCGCATAAGCAGCCATCGGAGCCGCACCCTCGGCGATATTGTTCGAAGGCCGGTTTATATTGTTATTCTGCACCGAGTTCAGCGTAATCTGCTTCGAGGCGCTCGAAGAACCGTTGTACAAAGCATAGAATTGAGTACCGTGGACACCCTCTTCGTTACCCACAACTTCGAAAACCGCATTCGGAGTATCCGCTCCGGATTTCAGACGGTACAGCAGCAGCCTCTCCGGCTCCGGCTCGCTCCAGACGGTAATACAATCGCCCGAAGACCAAAACGTTTTAACCTCTTTACCCGCACCGAACTCAACGTCTTCGAGATACGCGCGCGTCGCAGGCAGGCTTGCCGAGATCTCGGCAAGCGTGACGAAATCGTTATTTCCGGCCGGAGCGGGATTCATTTCAGCGACATTATCCGAGCAGGCGGACATCACCAATGCCGAACCTGCAATCATCCAAAGTTTTTTCAAAATTCTGGAAAACTTTCGTTAGTGCCTTATACAAAGGACTTTGGGAGAATTACCCATTTTTGAGGTAATGACTTGGCAACTGTGCAATCTGCTGCGTTCTACCTTGAATTGCTTACAAGGAACTCTTATTTTGTTGCAAAGATACGAATTTTACTTATATATAAAAAGCACTGTACTATTTATTATGTCCCTTAGATAGTACAGCACTTGAATATTTGTCTAATTTCTTTTGATATAGAAAAAATGTTTTAAAGGCTATTCTTTGTGATAAGAAACCATATCTCCCTTATCATTTCGATACATCTCTATATAATCCAAACAACTTGGCTTTAATGCGCCATTAAAGTGGAAAACAAATGTTCTTCTTCCATCATTTGATTCACAACGTAGAGTTGATTCATCTTGTTTTGTTACACGTCCTACAACAAGAGGATTGTATGGTGGTATCATAAATTCAAACGTGCCCTTGCTAAATTTGTAGTAGATGTCTCGTTGGGTTGGACTATCTATAGTTTTTTCTCCATTTCTCCATAAACAGTTTCTTGGTGAACTAAAGTGATTATAATCTTGCCCTGAACCGATTTTATGTGCTCTTATAAAATAGCTCTTCACATAACTACCATAATCAGAACACATTTGAATATTCATTTTATAACCATTAATACCATAATCCCGTTCTTCTACTCCATAGTGTCCTTCTCCATATTTTACCATGTATGAAAACACCTTATCAGCAACATTGAAGTTTCTTGATGGGATCTTATCAATAAGACCTTCCGAGAAGTAATCTAATTCAAAGTCAATCTGATAAGAACCTTTCAGATAAAGATATGCTGCAAGATAAATAGCTTCTGCTTCAAGGTCTTTTGTATTAAGAGGCATGTGTTTTTTCAGGTCTGTTACACTTTCCTTTACATATTGTTCTATAGGGTCCATAGATGGAGCTTCTGATTGCAGAACTGACTTTATCGTAGATTCAGACTTACAATTGTTTACACTTGAAGATGATTGTGAACTCACATTTTTATCTTCCTTTTTACCGAATAAAAATTCAAAAAAATCCATGTTATTTGTATGATTTAAAGTTTAACACTCTTTTTCTTGTTTCTTTGTAATTGTACCTACATTCATATTGTAATATCTTAAATAAAGATTCAATATTACGACTTGTTAATTTGCCATCCTCCGCACAGATTCCTGTATAAAACAACAAAGCTATTGATTTTGCCTGCTCGTGTTTTGCTGATACAATTTCATTATATGTTTTTTCTTCAATATCAACATATCCTCCCGTATCATTAGGTTTAATAGATGCGTGTTGATAATAGGTAAGTGATTTCATATTATACTTCCATCCCGAAGATATTGATATTTGGGTTGCTAATTCATTACAATAATGCGCATAGTACATATCAGAAATGTACAACAAGTCAGGATTGATATTTATTGGAATTATATACCTTGCCATAGAATCCATAGCAATAGATGCCCTATTTACATAAGCTTCCTGTTGAAAGATTTCATCATTTGTTGTACAGGCTAATTTTGTCAAATATAGATAATCATATGAATAAATCTTTCTATATAGTTCCATATGGTTTTTAGGGCACATCAATAGTAATAATCTAAAAGTATTTGCTGCCCCAGCTAATCCATAATCACTATTCCAATATCGATTCGGGAACATTGCAAGTTGATTTATACTTCGATAAAGATAATTTAGCCCTTCTTCGAACTTTTGCCCATACATATACATACCTGCTATATCAGCAAGTATATATGGATGCTCTGTATCTTTAAATTCAAATATGATAGAATTTAATACAAAAGTAGGAATTTCATATAATGCTAATGAAATTCCCCTTGTACGCCAAGGAGAATTTAAATCTTTGAATTTAGGCTTGTCATTTTGTGCATTTTGAACTTTGAGGACATAATTATCCACAAACGAATCATCTATGCACAAACTTCTATCAATCATAGTAATTTCAGACATTTCATAATTCTTACATTTATTGTGTAGATACAGTCCCAACTCTTTAAGTAAAGATATGATATACTCATTGTGTATTTTATTCACATAAAAATCAAACATCATAGGAAAGAGCCAATTGCCCTTTTTCTCTTGAAAACAAATGGGATGTTCATGTGCAAATTGACTGAACGATTTTGGGTCAGCAGACTCAATTTTCTCAAGGAGAGTTTTGATGTAATAATTATCTTCCATACAAAAAACTTAATTATCAATGTTATGATAGATTTTCTCCCTGTAATGTTATCAACCGCTTCTTAACAGTCCCGTTCTTACAGGATTTTACTATAGAAATTATGACTTCATCCATACGTGGCACTTCCAATTTTCTGTATTCATTTGTATCATCACAGAAAACCACAAGATACATCTTTTCGATAATTATGTCATAATTTCTTTCGAGAATATAGCGATATAGGTTCTGTTGAATACAATAATGCCAATATGGCGTATCCTCAATTTGATTGAGTTCACCTAACCCTTTCTCGCCATAGTTGTTTACCGCAATCGGTTTACCCCAAAAATCGACAATGCGATGACTACGTTTCCAATCATATATGTCAAAAACATCTCCACGTTTATGTATCATATCTATTGTACCAGCAATTTTTAGTTCGTCATCATATATAGCCCATTCTGTTCTAAACGGTTTAAATTTGTGGTTTTCGAGAAACTCTATGAATTGCATATATTCAAGTTCAAGAGAAATTTGTTCTTCTATGTGAACATATTTTCCGTCATATTTGAAAGAGAATTCTTGTTGATATGGAAGTCCCTTATAATAGTTTTCTATTTGTTGGTGCATAAAAGTTCCGACATCACGTGAACACGCACCTTTTGAATCCCATTCTTCAAGAATCTGTCCTTGTGATATATTTCGTTGATTAGCTTTATATTCTGACCAATAGTATGAATCAAATGGCTTAAAGAAACAAGATATCACACTGCTGACAGGAATAAATTGTTCCTGTCCATCATATAGATAAATATGTTCTTGTGGATAGAATTGAATATGAACGTCTTTTTCGCAAAAAACAGGTTCTCCTATTTTATAGTTTACTTTTCTATTTGAAGAAAACACCAATGGTTTCATTCTCTTGGCACAAACCCTTTCTTTTTCCGTTTGTGTTATGTCTGCAATTTCAAGTTTCTCATTGTCAACAATACCAAATTCATGGTTCAAGTATTTCTCGCGAGTATTTTCACTTGCCATAACTTTGGCTTCGATTTCTGTCCATCGTTCAATTTCCTTTGGAGTAGAACATGAGAGAAAATCGATTGGTAAAACCATAGAGGGTTGTATATAATGAAGAACTTGTGCTATAAAAGCCGCACATCCCTTAGGATTGGAAAAAACTTGATATTCAGTAAAACGAATAACAATCCATCCGATATTATTCAGAAGTGCATCACGAAAATCATCTCCACATCCTATATAATGTATAGGTTTTCGTGTAAATGCAGCATATGGTTCGTCTATTTCAATGTCTATTCTTATAGATGGGTGCTTTTTGCATATAATCGCTATATCTGGTTCAAAAGGCCTGTTATCTTCTACAGGAAGTATATTGCAATCACTGAGTATAAGTAAATCACATCCCCTGAAAGTATCTTGTAGATAATTTTGGAATTTAGCTTCACTGAACCCTCTTCTTGCTATAGCTTTTCTTCTGTATGGAAAAACAATACAGCCATCTTCAGGATATTTAGTTACTGGATATTTCCAGTTACTCTTATCTTGGACAACTGATGGCATCAAATAATCAACATATTGAACATCAAAATCATCAACCACTCCAACAGCATAATCACTTTCTATTTTTTTCTCTGTTTTGCAAATGACATCTATCAATTCTTTATCTACGCTTTTAGACAAAGCAAAATCTTTAACCTTCTTGACTTTTTCTTTTGCCGTCTCAATATCAGCAGACTTTAATGCATTAGAAATAGAATTGATTTCATCTTTTATTTGTTTTTGTTGCTGCACTTCTATGTTCTTTTTATCAATGAGTTTTTGCATCTCTTCCCGAGAAAACTCTTTCATTAAAGAAATATAAACAATACAGGGCTTTTGATGCTTAAATTTCTGTATTACAGATTCGCATCTTTTTACAAACAAGTCTTGTGTTGTTACTCCATCAATAATAACAACATAGTTTGAAGATAATTCATCTATATGATGGAGAGCACATGATTGAAATCCAAGTACAGCCAAATCAAGAGTTAAAAACTGAACTTGAAGATTTTCATCGAATTCAGCCCCATATGCGATTACTTGCACAGGGACACCCAATGATTTTATAAAGTTACTAATCTCTATGTTGATATAAGAAGGGGTATTTATTTTTCCCTCCTTATATTTATCTATATTAATGTTATTCTCTTGCGTCTGTTTAAAATGAGTGTAATCTAAATCGGTTGCAGTGCAAAAACTTGAAAAAAAGAATTGCCATATGCGATATTCTCCTTGTATGATATTTCCTTTATAGTCGGTTTTTTGAAAATTCATGTTATAAAAATAGCAACCAGAATGTGGCGTTGTAGATTTTTTGCTACGACATAACTTACTAAAAGCTATTTGTGCCTTTTCCCATTCTTCGGTACTTAAAAACTCTTTTTGCCGCCTATCGAAATCTATTATTTCCGTAATATTACTTATTATTATTGATTTGTTTGCAGAAGGATGTTCTTTTTGCCAACAAGTAAGTCCATCTGAATAGTTGGCTTTAATCATATTATATTCAGTTGATACCTGCTTTTCTCGTTGTATTCTTTCCAATTCGAGCTTTTCTCTCTTTTCCCATTCAACTTTAGGGAATGAGAGGAATTTATTTATATCTTGTTTTGTAAGATTGTTTTCAGACTGGAATATTCGTAATTCTTTTCGAAAGAAAGAGTATGCATTAGGATATATATCTTTTTGATGCTTAAATTTCTTTATTAAACGCTTGGTTGATAAATTTGATATAAATATAAAAGCTATAAGAATGGCTATTAAAATTCCTATAATTATGCATACGACTTTAAAACCTTGAGTAAGTCCCCAAGTTATAAGTGCTAGTAGGGCATATCCAATACAACCCCATTTTTTTTCTGAATCCATAATTCTTACTTATAAATATATAAAGCGTGAACTGCACAGCCACGTCTTTATTTGGAGGTCGTAGGAAACCTTGCATACAGATGTAGTAATAG
>ENA-OPBM01001107-OPBM01001107.1-human-gut-metagenome-genome-assembly--contig:-NODE-1107-length-17574-cov-2.650037_pt1 | contig 17574 bp, 29 predicted proteins | sample MGYA00241069_ERZ501454 | MGnify/ENA primary metagenome ERZ501454 (study PRJEB25962, sample SAMEA2042625) | human gut metagenome | biome: human gut; feature: human-associated habitat; material: faeces... | reverse complement strand
CCCCCCAGCCACTCCCATCTGATAAGAAATGATACCCTCATTCATAAATCCATCACCGCACATCGTCATATCTTCTGCATGGTCGATAATCATTTTTCCAAGCTGCCCTACATATTCCATCGCACGCCGCATGAAATTGGCATTTTCCACATAATGTCCATCATCAGAGAACGCCACCGCGCCAGCAGCAGATAAATCCCCCATTTCAGACAACTGCTCCCCTTTCAGTCCCTTCGATACGGAACCGATAATGCTGACTTTTACTACACCATCCTCTTCAACCCGCTTCTGTACTGCCCGAAGGACAGCCATATTATCAATAACCGGTTTTGTATTTGCCATTGTCACCACATGAGTGATCCCACCTGCGGCGGCTGCTTGTGTTCCTGTATGGATATCTTCTTTTGCTTCCTGCCCAGGCTCACGAAGATGGACATGCATATCAATCAGGCCGGGCGTTACAAAAAAACCTTCCGCATCATATACTTCTGCGCCGGGCACATCAGCTATGCCTCCCAAAGACACGATTTTTCCATCTTCAATCACCACATCACCCTTCTCATGTTGATGATGGACGGGATTTATAATGGTTCCATTTTTAATAATCAGTTTCAATGTCTTTTCCCTCCGTCAGCGTTAAATATAACAATGCCATACGTACTGCAACGCCATTCCGCACTTCTTCCTGAATCCAAGACTGCTCATCATAAGCTATATCATGAGAAATTTCTATTCCCCGGTTCATCGGCCCCGGATGAATGATTGCCACATCAGGTTTGCAAAGTGCTAAGCGTTCCCGATTAATTCCCCACAAACGGGCATATTCACGGGTAGTCGGGAAAAAACCGCCTGCTGCTCTTTCAAGCTGAATGCGCAGGATATTAATAGCATCAGCGTCTTTTAAAGCATCTTCCAATTTATCATCCACAATCGCTCCCATGGCCTCTAACTTTTTAGGCACCAATGTACGCGGTCCTGTTAAATGAACTTCCGCACCTAATTTCGTAAATCCGTAAATATCGCTCCTCGCCACGCGGGAGTGAAGAATATCTCCAATAATTGCATACTTCATTTCCTTGATCTTCTTTCCCGCTTCACGAAGTGTAAAAAGTTCAAGTAACGTCTGACTGGGATGCTCATGCGCCCCATCACCTGCATTAAAAATCAAAGGTGTCTTTACCTTCGGGCTTTTTACTTTGGATGCAAAAAGAGCGGCCCCCTCTGACGAATTACGAATAATCACCGCATCTGTTCCCATTGCCGAAACAGTAAGCAATGTATCACGCAGGCTTTCACCTTTCGTCATTGAGCTGCCGCTCTTTGTAATATTAACAACATCCGCCCCCAAATACTTGCCGGCAAGTTCAAAAGAACTGCGCGTCCTGGTGGAAGCCTCGGAAAATACGGTAACAATAGATTTCCCTTTAAGATAATCCTTTTTCTTATTCCCGGACAACACAATTCTTTTCATTTGTGCCGCCACATCAAGCACCCGTTCAATCTCTTCAGCTTTAAAATCTTCCAGCCCTAAAATTGATCGGCCTTGTAGCGAAACTGTACCCATTCCGGCCTCCTTAAATTAAAACAGCTAAATAGTTATCTTTATGATTCTAAAATATCAAACTCTTTTTTTCAACATAAACTCGATTAAATTTTGGTGAATCCGTTTCCCTTAAAGTATTTCTCCCTTTGAATAAGAAACTGCTGCTTCAATCACAGTCTTAAATGCAGGCGGGATTTCCTTCCCTGTTAAAAATTCACCAATAGCTCTTCCAACAATGACCCCTTTATTTCCATAAAGCCAGGCAAAGTAGTAGAACTGCAGTGAACGATTATCCCGTTTCGAAATATTAGACAGCTTTCTCGGCGGATAAGAACCACGAGCCATGCCAAGTTTTTGTCCCGCTTTTTTCACAAGAGAAGAATTTACCACATCGGAACTGTCTTCCACAGAATGTATCACCCGATTCAAAACGCCAATACTCCCACTGGATATACAAGCCTGTACCACATCCATTTCATAACAAATATAGTCAGTATAAAAAACATAAGGTTTCGGATTTTCAACCATTACATCCTTATCATAAAGACAAACTGTAGGAATATGAAAACGTCGGATCAACTGGGAAATTTTTGTAATAGAGCTTTCACCACGGGCATTGATCAGGCAGATTCCATAATAATCAAAATTAATGCCTAAAGTCTTCGCAAAATAAGGAAACGAACCATACTCTGTTTCACCTTCTACTAAAATAGTACACCGCGAGTACAGTGCCTCTTTAACCTCGGGAAAATGCATTATCAAATGCTTCTCTATTTCACGGTTGAAATGGAAAGTAGTTCCGCAAGACACCTGTACTTTCTTTTCTTCATTCCAATATAAACGGATGATTTGCCGATAGTCATTTACCAGAGAATCTGTGGAATGAGTTACTACAAAAAGCTGCCCGTCAAGTCCGTCAACCCCTAATGTTCTTTGTATCAGTTTTTTAAAAAAAGGTTCTTCATTATTTAAAATGGACTGCAAAAAGGCCAATACCGCTCTCTGCAGATATGGATGAAGATGCAATTCGGGTTCATCGATGCTTAACACCAAGGGAAAAAATCGTTTTCCCCATTTATTGTATACAATGATATTTTCAAAAGGAATTGCTTTACTGTTTCTTTTTTCCACAAGCTGAACCAACAGATGTGAGGCAATCGCAAACATTAAACGAATTGTAAAACCGGACGGTGCCGCATCTTTATCTGATGTGAAAATAACTTTCAATATTTTAACCACTGCCAAGTTAGGATCGGACGGTAAGCTGACCGGAAGCCCTTTTTTTGCCAAAAGTTCTTCCGCCTCTCGAATCGTCTCTTCTCCTGCAGAAAGATAATCCTTATATAAGGAAGATATCTGTAGAAGCTCTTCATCCGTAACCATGTTGCGCGGCACATCATCTAAGGCATAATCAATATAAAACAGACAGCGCATATATTCGAGCGGTAATCGTTCGCCCGTATCAGAATTGATCAGAGTCGGTACCACTTCACTCACTAACTGGCGAAGTTCGATATGTGCAAATTCCCCTGTTCCCATATCTGCAGAGGAAAGAGTAAAAAAGACACGTATCGGATTATTCTCATCAAGAAAATCCGCTTCCCGGAATCCATATCCATGAGTAACTGTTTTTAAAAAACTTAAAAAATTGGACTTCCCGATATTGTTATCTCCAACGATATAATTGGCACGACTGTCAAAATGAAATGTCACATCTTGGAATGTACGATAATTCTCAATCCTCACATCAGAAATATACATATCCTCACCTGCCTTAAATTCCTTTTTTATTATACCATTTTCCTAATTCACCGTTACACCTGCCTTTGCATGGCTAGACGGTGTCAAGTTGTTGTGGGTAAAAATCTCTTTCACAGAATCCCTCTCAATTCCAATGATCAAATCCGTTACCCAAATGATTCCACAAAGAAGAGTAATTGTATAAAAACCCCCATTAAAATTTTATATCAACATTGCATAAAATCAGCAATAATTGATTGACAATGCTTTTGCACGCGCGTATGTTCTAAGCAGGAGGTTTTATGAGTAAAGAAAAGAAGACCAATGTTATGCGTATACTTGATAAGGCAAAAATACCATACATCGCAAGATCTTATGAATACAAAGAAAGTAATCTGTCAGGCACCCACGCTGCTACTGCCCTCGGATATGACCCCGCCATAGTTTTTAAGACCATCGTGACAAAAGGCGATAGAACCGGCCTTATTATTTTTTGCTTGCCATCCTCAAAGGAACTAGATTTAAAGGCAGCCGCCCGAATTAGTAAAAATAAAACTCTTGAAATGATTCATGTAAAAGACCTTCCCGCTCTCACCGGATATGTAAGAGGCGGATGTTCACCGATAGGAATGAAGAAACAATTTTCTACTTATATAGACAGTTCCTGTCTGTTTCATGAACAAATCAGTATCAGTGCCGGCCAACGGGGTCAACAGATTCTTTTATCGGCAAGAGCACTGATTGATTTTATCCATGCCACTACTGCAGATATTACACGGACCGCTTCATCTCATTTATGACAAAGCGCGACATCATGCACTAATGATTATAAGTTGTTTTACTGATCAGTCAGTTAAAAATAACTCACAGACAAATCCATTTTAGAAATAAGCAATAAAAAACTGCTGCGAAATTTCACAACAGTTGTTTTTGGTGCCGAGGACCGGAATCGAACCGGTACGAATCTCACGATTCGAGGGATTTTAAGTCCCTTGCGTCTGCCAGTTCCGCCACAGCGGCATAATATATGTATTGTAGCGCAAGAAGGCGGAAATGTCAATCTTCCCGCCGCGTCTTTTTGCCGTCTTTTTGCGGAACGGGTGCAAAAAGCGGATTCTCCGCCCGACGGCACAAAAAATTCACCTTCTGCCGCTTGTGCTTTTGCTTCAAATTTGTTATACTAATATGGTATGTTTGGATAGGTGCGCCCATTTGAGCGTTTATATAAGGAGAAATTCACTTGGAAAAACTGACCTACACCCACAACGCCGCCGCCGCCAAGGCGCTGGCGGCGTTCTATGAGACACCGCCGCTGGCGTATGTACGCAGCTACGGCTGTCCGTGTAGTCGAGTATAGATGATTTGAATAAACCCACGACGCGCAAGGTTTTATGCCTTGCGCGTCTTTTCTTTTGTCTCGGACACAAAACGGAAAAATAGGTAAAAAAATTGACAGGTGGAAACATTTTCTCTTGACTTTCCAGCTGTCAAAAGTTATAATAATAATATAAAATATTGACAGTTGGAAACTTCAACTGACGGACAGGAGATAGAGAAAATGGATGCGGTACTGGAACTGAAACATTACAGCACGGAGCGGCTGTTGGACCTGTGGGAGATGACGACCACGAACAGCGACCACAACATCCCGGCGGTACGCGGCTGGCTCATGGATGAAATCGAAAGACGCTTTCCAGAAGCATTCGAGAAGTGGCTGGATGGCGATGCAGAGGACGGCGCTCTTAGAAAATTCATTAAAAACGAGGAGGTTTGAACCATGACATACGAAGAATTCACAGCGCTTGCAAAGCGCGAGATCAGCACGACAGAGTATCACGAGGTCGTGGAGCCCGTTTATACCTACCACCCGGCGATTCCGAACAAAGAGACAGCCGCCAAATTGTACGACTTGTGCGGGTTGCAGGTGTTCCGTGATATGAAGCCTACGGCGAAGCGCATGGAGCAGCTTGAAGATGAAGAACGCAAAATCAACTGCGCAATCAACGAAATGCGCAGTCGGCTTGATGAAATCGGAGATGAAGTACGGAAGATGACGACGGCGACACCAATCGCCACCGAGAGCAAAAAGGTCTGAACAAAGCGGCAGAAAGGAGCTTTGAAATGAGAAAGTACATTTGCATTACCTACCACATGGCGAAGTTGGACGGCGAAACCGCAGAGACGTGCATCGACCTCCCGATGGACGAGAAAATCGCAGACGACATTCTGCGGGCCCAGCGGGACAGCCGGTACGTCAAGGATGCAGCGTGGCCGATTGCCAGCATCCTGCAAAACCTCGCGAAGTTGCAGGGGTACGACAGCAGCGCGTTTTGCATGGCAGAGAAAAGCAACCTTTGGAAAGGGGCGTGTTGAAAGATGAAGGACGACGAGATGATGACCTTGGAGTTGACGAGGATTGAGGTTATCAGAATTCGCTTAGCGTTGACGCACGTTGTCGATGATTTTGAAAGAGAAATCAGCGACCCTCACACGAGCGAGTACGTAAAAGAGGTTAGCCAAAGTTCGTTGAAAATGTGGGAGTCGTTGCGTGGCAAGATTGTGGAGCAGTTCGACGATCAGGACGAGGTGGAAGAATGAAAGTCATTGATGAAGCAAAGACTCCCAGCGGCGTTAAGTTGGAGCTGGTCGATTGGAGCGACGAACTCCCCGCAATGCACAAAAAGAGCGACACCATCTACGCGAGGCCGAGCATTGACGGTTTGCAGAGTCGGTTGCTTGCGTTTCAGCTGGCAAGCCCGGAATTTGCGCGGGCGGCATTCGAGGACATGCGCCGGAACGGAATCGCCCGCCGGTATCGCAAGTTCTCGAATGACGCGCTGCTGTTCGATGAAGTCTGCGAGGTGGGATGATGAAAGTTGAGTACAAAGGCCACAAGATTCTGCGGGGTCTCGACGGCGTGGATATGCGTCACCTGCGGCCGGCGGCGATTATCACGGGAAAGCATGAGGAAAAGCAGCTGATTGACAAGGTCATTGCCAAGAGCGGCTATGTCGGATGCGTATTCGACGATGATGACGGTGTGCACGGTATCGTTACCCTCGACGGGAAAGAGGACTACCGCCGCTTCATGCGGGCATGGAAAGCGGCAAAGCAGGAGGTGATGGCAGCAGGGCGAAAGTAAACCGACAGACCAGTTCCACAGCAGTCAACAGCAGTCACGAATTTTTACAGAAAGAGGTTTGAGTTATGAAAACAGGCAGAAGTTTGCAGGATTGGGCAAAGGAAATTGAGCGCCGCGCCAACGCAAAGCGCGACTTTATGGTGGACACCCGTAGCATGGAGATGTTCAACGGGGAGCAGGGCCCGCAGGTCAGTTTGGAATTGCAGGACAGCCGCTTGCAGCTTGGCATGACGGAGAACGCGCACCGGCAGATTGGTACGCACCTTAACATTCCGGCCAAGTATTACGAGCTGATGCGCAAGGAGAACCCGGAACTGCTCGTGCAGAACGTGAACAGCTGGCTCGAGAAGAAACCAACCCGGCGGCTCGTCCGCGCCCTCGATGGTGATATGCGCGCGTTCCTGTCGGACCGCTACCGCTGCATCGACAACTTGGACATTGCGGAGTGCGTCCTGCCCATCATCAGCAAGATGCCCGATGCGACCATTGAGAGTTGCGAGGTGACGGACGACAGAATGTACATCAAGGTCGTGAATCCCCGCATACAGGCGGAAGTCGTACCCGGCGACATCGTGCAGTCGGGTATGCTGATTTCCAACAGCGAGGTCGGCCTTGGTGGCGTGGTGGTCCAGCCGCTTATTTACCGCCTTGTCTGCACGAACGGCATGGTCGTGAACGCAGCGGGCGAGAAGCGGCGACACATCGGTCGCATTCAGAATTTCTCCGAGAACCGCGAGTTGTTCCGCGACGAGACGCTGAAAGCTGATGACCGGGCGTTTATGATGAAACTGCGTGACATCGTGAGCGCGACGGTGGATCAGACCCAGTTCGATAAGGTACTGGACATCATGCGACAGGCAAAGCAGGTTCCCATCACGGGTACGGACGTACCGAAAGTGGTGGAACTGACGGGCAAGCACATCGGGTTTGGCGAGAAAGAGGGCGCGGGAATCCTCAGCCACTTGATTGCTGGCGGCGATTTGTCGCTGTACGGCCTGAGCAATGCGGTTACGCGGTTCAGCCAGGACGTAAAAAGCTATGATCGCGCGACGGAACTGGAAGCGGCAGGGTACGACGTGCTGACACTCAGCCCGGCAATTTGGAAGTCCATCAATGAGCAGGCGGCTGTGACCGTCTGAGGAGGTTTTACCATGAGTGAAGTGTATTTTGAGGTAAGGGTCACGGACAAAGGCGGCATGGAAATCCACAGCTGCGGTACGCTGGAGGAAATCTACGACATCGTCGCCGGGGCGGTCATCGGCAGCACACAGGCCGTGCAAAAGCAGCTGGGCAGTGGCGATGAATTCAGCGCCGCCGGTGTGAATATGTTCATGTCGAAAGTGATGCACTATGCGCAGCGCGACATGACGAACACCAGATGCTCCATCGTTTTGCCGATGGGCTTCAAGAAAGGCGGAGACGGGCATGGTCGATACTAAGGGAATGGCGTTCGGTTGCATTTGCGTGTGCGCTGTACGGTACGCCTGCGGCCGTCAGACCTATATGCCGAGCATCGTCAAGCGCTTTGTCCACGACAATTTGAAAGAAATCGAGACATCGAGTCTGAAAGTGATGTCGAAAGACCTTGCAGAAATGCCAGGTTACGGCGACCGAAAAATCGACGAACCCGGCTGGCTTCGGCTGGCGGGCGAAATCAGAGAGGAACTGATGCGGCGTGAGAAAGCCGAAAAATCTGCGGTTTGACAATGAGCGCGGAACGAGTGTCCCGTATGAAAAGGCGAGCCCGGAACTGATACGGCAGCTAAAAGAAATCGGCCAGGCCGTTGGGCAAAATGGGAAATTACCCTGCTGCCGCTTCTATATGTGCTATGAATCCTGCCGGGAAAAGAACGAGTGCGCCGCAATCAACAAGGCTATTTCAATTTTGGAGGGCAAGGCATGATTGAGAAACTTTTCGAGGGATGTGAAAACCTCGGGTGGAGTGTGAGTGAGGACCAGGATGCCGGAACGGTTGAATTGGAAAGTTATTCTCCTGCGGGCGAAAACCTCGTCGTGACCGTGGAAAAAGAGAATTTTGCCGAGAAAGTCCGCGAGTACGCGGAGGACTTCGACATTGACGAACACATCGAGATGTGGGTAGAAGCAAGGAACAACGGCGTGGCCGGGGTGCCGAAAAGTACCCGGGAACTCGTCGAGGACGCGGAGGAAATCAAGGAAATGCTTTTGCAACTGGCGGATGCACTTCACGAAATCGAGGTAAACGAAAGCGTGAGGGAGCGGGCCTGTGGCATCGTAGAGCGGTTTGACAACCTGCTGCATCGAAAGGGTATACGGGTTCCCTGTGCGGACGAGGACGAGGAGAGCAAGCGCAACGAGGATCCCGGCAACGAGGCGGCCATTTACGGGGAAGAATACTGGAACCTCGTAAACTACACCGAGACGGTGCTTAGGACGCTGCTGCGTGATTCCAAAGAAAAGGCGGGTGAGGAATGAGTGTGGGAAGCAAATGTTGGGTAAATATTCCTACCGATGTCGTTTACAAGCTGAAAGGGATCTGCGCCAAGCACACTTTGCACAATCGAAGGTGCGACGGTTGCCCGCTGGAAGAGCCATGCCGTTATAAAAGCGACCCAAGCAAAAGTGACGAGGAAAATCGCCGCATTTTTGAAGCGGGTCTGGCGGCCAAGTTGGACGAAATCGAGCAAAAGGAAATGAACAGAGGTGGGCAGAAATGTTGACATTCACTATCAAGCGTAATTGGTTCGAGATGATTGCCAGCGGCGAGAAAAAAGAGGAATACCGCGCAGCCAATGGCTATTATGACAGCCGGCTGATGAAGTACAAAAACGAACCTATATGGGTTGCGCTGAGAAACGGCTATCGGAACGATTCGGACACGTTATACTGCCGGGTTGTTCCTGTCCGTGAAACCGCCGCTCGGCCAGAATGGGGCGGTGTTCCCGGAAAAATGCACTGGTCGCTGAAAATCTTGGATGTGCGCTCGTATAAAATCGAGTGCAGACATTGCCACTGGCGTAAGTGGACGGAACCTCGCCCGGTGGGCCTGTGCTTAAAGCATCACTACCAGACATCCGATTCTGAATGCTGCGAGTACGCGAAAGAACGAGGGAAAAATGAACGTAGAGGACTACATGGCGAGAGCACCGACGTTTGCGGTGTATGACGGTTTCTGCAAAACGAAGAGTGTGATGGACCAGCACAGCAGGATACTGGTGTCGGTTTCCGGCGGATCCGACAGCGATGACATGGTCGATGTCGTGGAGCATTTGAAGCCCGGGAGCGGCTGTGAGGTGGACTATGTGTGGTTCAATACTGGGATAGAGATGGATGCGACCAAGGCACACATCCGCTATCTGAAAGGCCGGTATGGAATCGAGATACACGAGGAATCCGGCAAGAAGAAAGTGGCAGCCGCGGTCCGATCCGTCGGCTATCCGTTTTACAGCAAGCAGTTCTCGGAATACATAGAGCGACTACAAAAGCACAATTTCAAGTGGGAAGATAAGCCATTCGATGTCCTCTACGCGGAGTATCCGCAATGCAAAGCGGCACTTAGGTGGTGGTGCAATAACTGGAAAGCCGAGCCGCACAGGCCGTTGCAGACGGAGATTGCGTCGGCGGCCTACTTGAAAGAGTTTATGGTGCGGAATCCGCCCACGTTCAGCATATCGAAAAAATGCTGTGACTTGGCGAAGAAAAGCGCCGGAGACTTGGCAAGGAAAAAGTACGCGGCGGGTATCCAGTTTATAGGGGTCAGAAAGGCCGAAGGGGGGGCTCGCTCCACAAATTACAAGAGCTGCATGTCAGACGGACGGCACGGATTGCAGTATTTTCCACTGTTTTGGTGGAAAAGTGAGGACAAAGCGCTGTTCGAGAAATGCTACGGAATCTGCCACAGTGAAGCCTATACGCTGTACGGGTGCAGGCGGACAGGATGTGCTGGCTGCCCGTTTGCCGGGCGTTTCGAGGACGAATTGCTCATGCTGAACCAGTTCGAGCCGAAGCTGGGCAACGCGGTATCGCACATCTTCGAGCCGTCGTATGAGTACACACGGGCATACAGAGAGTTTAAGAGGGAGGTTACAAGACTTGGATGCTGTTGAATATTTGAAAATCTTGGCGCGTATGCACTATAAGCAGGAGGATTGCTCGCATTGTGTTCTGCCGAACGGGTGCGATATTACGAAAGACGAGAAAGAAATCAAAAAGCGAGTCGAAATCATCGAAAAGTGGGGAAAAGAAAACCCTATTGTGACCCGCCAGATGAAATTTTTAGAGATGTTTCCGCGAGCGGAAGTAACAGATGGGGCGCTGACTTTTTGCCCGAACACGTTCGATGCTGGTTACAGGGAAGAAAAAAGTTGCAGGAATATCACATGCGGCGAATGCCGCGAAGAATATTGGTCTGAGGAGGTAGATTGATGAATTTGGCTATTCTATGCGCTGCGCTGATTCAGACGGCGGCCTGTGTGTTGTGCATGGCGCTGGGCTATCAGATAGGATTCCGCGAGGGTGAGCAAATCGAGCAAGAAAAGCACACCGAGGATGACGGCCCTATCGAAATGGAACATCGTCACGGGGAGTAGGAGGGAGCGAGATGACTGCACCATGTTATGGCTGTGCGTACAGACAGGCAGTCCTTTTCCGGCATGGACTCCTCGCTGTACAAATACAGCTGCTCGATGCGCTCCAGCGCGCGCTCATATTTCTTTTGGTCGCGGTCCAGCAATTCCAGTTCGGACGCGCTTTGCGCGGCAATCTCCGGGCTGGGTTGCAACATGACATCCTCACCGCTGCCGTAGAGAATCGTGTTATAGGTGTCGAGCAAACCCTGCTGCTCGATGCCCGCGACGTTGTCAAAGAATTTCCCACGGAGCAGCATCCGTTCCAAATCTCGCGGCTTTTGGCTGTCGGTGAGCGCCCGCTGGGCCCGCACAAGGTTTGCAATGTAGTTGAACACGAAAGGCCCGAGGTATACGTCGCTGTAAACGCCGTTTGTGCATCCTGACTTGCTCGTGTGAGAGGTGCAGTAGTAGCGCGACGGCCGGTATCCGTCAGACCGCGCCCGGTCAAGTCCGCCGCCCATCGTGTGGCCGCACTGGCCGCACCGCAGCAGCTTGGAGAAGATGTGCGTGTACTTTACGTTTGAGCGCAGCTGCGCGACGGAACGGGTGGAATTTTCGTCGAGAATTTTGTTCACACGGTCCCATTGCTCCTTGTCGATGATACCGGGGTGGTTGTCCTCGTGGATGATCTGCTCCTCCACGGGCTTGATGCGCCCGGTCTGCGTTTTGTAGTTGTACCGATAGGTTCCCTTGTAGAACGGGTTTCGCAGGATTCCTTTTACGGTTGTACCCGTCCACTCGCCGCCGCGCGCCGACTTGATGTTCTCGCGGTTCAGCTTGTCGGACAGCTTCATGGTGCTGTGGATTTTCTCGTACTGGTCGTAGATATAGCGCACCACAACGGCGGTATCCTCGTCGATGACGGGGTATTTGCCCTTGGCATCCCATTTGTAGCCTAACGGGATAGGAGCGCCATTCCAAAGGCCCTTGTTGGCGCGAGAGTACATGATGGACGTGACGCGCTCGGCGGTCAGCTTGCGCTCGAGTTCGGCGAATACGAGGATGATGCGCAACATGGCTTCGCCGATGGCGCTGGACGTGTCGAATTGCTCGTTCTTGGAGACGAACGTGCAGTTGAATTTCTTCAACTCCTCATACATGGCAGCAAAGTCAAGAAGATTGCGGCTGATGCGGTCAATTTTCCAAACGCAGAGGTGAGAAAATTCCTTGGCGCGGATCCGGCGCATCATGTCTTGGTACGCCGGGCGGTCCGTATTTTTGCCGGAGTAGCCAGCGTCCTCGAAAATGGCGTAGTCATCAATGCCGAGAGCGTATTTCGCGTAGTTTATCAGTTCGTTGCGCTGGAATGGTAGAGAATCCTTGTCGATTTGGTAGTGGGTAGAAACTCGGATATAGAGAGCGGCTTTTTTCGTCTGGTTCTTTTGCATGATGAAGCCCTCCCCTTAGTCCGAATACGGCAGGTAAATTATACGGCGCCGGATTCGTTGTCTTGGTTAAGGGCTTCCAGCAGGGCGCGGTCGTGCGGAGTCATATATTTCCGCAGCAGCGCCCACAGGACGGCACGGTCATCGTCGCTCACCTTGGAGAATGCGTTCAGCAGAATGATTTCCTCGGGGTCGCCGGATTTCTTCGGCGGGGCCAGCACGGGGTCGATGCCTACGAGGTAGTCGGCAGAAACTCCGAGAGCCTTGGCAATCTGCTGAATGCTGTACACGGTGGGCTGCCTGTCGCCAGCAAGGTAGCGGGAAATCGCACCGGAGGACAGGCCCGTTAGAGAAGCCAGCTGTACGGCGTTCATTCCGCGCTCATCCATAGCGTGCGCCAGAATTTGGTCGAAGTGAAAATTTTCTTCAATGTTGTTTATCATGGACAAAGCCTCCTTTATATGTAATAGAATACCTAAAATTTTGCGATATGTAAATAAATATTGCCAAACGTCAATATTTCCATTGACATTTGACAGTTGGCAAGTTATAATAAACTTAACCTAAAAAACAAGGTGGTGAGACGATGAACGAGACGCTATTCCGTATCCATTTGGTTGCAAAGGGGCTGAAAATCAGCGACATTGAGCGTGATTTGGATATACCGCGGGCATCTATCAACAAGTGGCTGAAAAACGAGACAGGAATCCAGTTGAACAAGGCGGTCCAGATTGCGAACTACACGGGTATGGACATGGCACAGTTCAACGCTATTTTTTGCGACCAAAAGTTGACAGATGGAAACTTTGCTGGTGATTCTTTCCACTACGAACTTATTTTACCGAGAAATGGGGGTGAATTAAATGGGAGCAGCTGCAACTAAAGCTGTAGGTAATGTGTACTACGAGGCGAGGAAAAAGGCCGCAATGTACAACGACAGGCTATCCAGCAGAGAGGGGGCAGCGGAAGCCCTTGGAATTTCGCCCTCGACCCTCGCGGATTATGAACTGGGATTGACAAAATTTGTGCCGGTTGAGAACGTCATCCGCATGGCTGATGTCTACAATGCCCCTCAGCTGAAACCGCATTACTGCAAGAACGTCTGCCCGATAGGCTGCGAGATGTCCTACGAGCAGAAGCAGGAGACGGAAGTGGCCGAGAAAGCACCCGAGAGCAACAAGCCGAGAGCGCTGCTTATGTCCTACATCGAGCAGGCACGGCTGATTTTGAATCTGCTGGAAGAACAGGCCAAAATGGTCTAAAAAATATTTTTGCCGGACGTTCCCCAAAAAGGAGCGCCCGGCATTTTCTATTTGCGGCATAGACACACCATACGCAAAAGTTGACAGCTGGCAATATACTTTCATCACTTGACACATAAAACGCGCCACAGGGCCTTATTCGTGGGCTTAGAGCCTATTTAGCCAGCATGCAGAGAAACGTGGAACATAGAGCTCGTTAAGTGACACAAAAACGCAAAAAATATCGTAGGTAGGACACAAAAACTATTGACTTTCCAGCTGTCAAATAGTATAATGATAATACAAAATAATTTCCAGTTGGAAACTTACAGAGACGGACGGCCAGTGAGATGACGGCCACACAGAACCGGGCAGGAGGTTAGAAATGGACGATTACATGAATAACGACCAGTACAACGTATTTCTCGAGAACATCGCAAAACTCATTGAAGCAAACGCAAAGACCGTTGAAGAAGCCGCACAGATCGTGCGGGATTCCAAAGTGCAGAAATAAAAAAGGCTTTTCCCCCACGCCGACCAAAGCAAAGGGAAAAGCCAAGTGAACAATAAGGGCGGCGACGAGCCTGCCATCATCGTCGCCCTTTATTTTATCAGAAACGGGCAGGAAAAGCAAGGGAGAATGAAAATGCGTAATTACATGAAAGAGTATCGGGAAGCCCTCGATGAACGCAGCCTGTTTGAGTGCGGTTCTGAAAAATGGAACGCGGTTGATGAAAAGCTCGACGGCATCCTGCGTGACGGTACCGTGGCCCACGATGACAGAATCGTGATGGAAGTATGTGAGTGCATCGAACAGCTGCTCGACCTTGGTAGTGATTGGGACGATGTGCTGGTGCAGAAGTACGTCAAACTCCTTGATGACAATGGCTACGGCTACTTGAACGACAACACCAAGAAAGTGTACGAAATCGACGATGTTGAGACGATGAAAGGCTTTCTCGAAAGAACCTACGAAAAGGTGCAGGAGTTACGGAATGAATTGTCAAAGGATTGTGACCCGAACACCGATAGCCGTATCCGTAGTAAGTGGAGAAAAATCGAGAAGAGTATCGACGACATGGGCAACGTCGCAAGTAGAGTTTGGAGATACTACGAGGTATCCCGCGATAACGGTAACGACTGCATCAACATCGACGATGTGGTTGGGGACATTGACGTTTTTCCTCTTGTCGGATGTTTCCGGGATTTTGGCGTTGAGCACTTCACATTTTCTTCTACATGGAGCAGCGCTGTCAAAACCGCATGGCTGTTCAAAATGAACGGCTGCGAGGTTGAGGGATTGGTAGAGGTCAACGGAAACACGAACTACATGACCGGCAAGCATGAGAAAATGCCCGCCTACAAATTCGCAGTGAAGTGGGGGCGCGAACAATGACAAAATTCGTAATGACCGACTTGCCGGCAGGGCATCCGGCACAGAAAGCAGGAGCGACCATCAACGTACAGGCGATGGTGAACGTAGACGGCAGCGAGGATTATTTCTACTGCGGCAGCGGCAAATTCTGCAAGAACCGCAAGGAAGCGGACCAGTGGATTAAGGACTACTTGAAAGGCAAGGTGTGAAATGGGAATGATGCGAACATGGGCCAACATCAACGGAAAGCTGGAATTTATCGGCTTTTGCTCGGCCCGCGGCGAGGAATGGGTGGACGGCGGCGACGGCTATATGTACAGCGGGAACGACGTGGCCGAACTCTCCTGCATGAGCTACCACGAACTGCGGTCTATCGCAGAAGCCGAGGAAGTTGACTTCTTCCCGGATGACAGCCTGTACGGTTTGGCCGTCAGAATCGCAGAGCGGCGGGCGGCGAAGCACGGGCATCAGTTCTTCAAGCAGGAAAAGAGGTCGGCGGTATGACAAAGATGGTCAAGGTGTCATACAGCTTTTACAAGAAGTATTTCCGCGAGTGCAAGACCGGCGAGTACGACGAAAAGCGCAAGACCATTGAGATTGAAGTCCCCAAGCGGCCGCCGTTCCCGAAAGAATGGAAAGCAGATGGCGGGTATCGGTACACCCCGGATGGCATCAAAATCTATACATACGGCAGCGGCTACCAAGAAAGCTACTTAGTTAGCGTTCTGCACGAGGTTGAGTTGTCCTCGGGCGAGAAAGTTATCCGTGAAACTACAACGATGGTGCGGCCAGGAGTGAACGCTCGCCAGCAGGTCATGGACGTTGTCGCAGAGTATGCGGAGATACCGAACATCAAGCACAGTGTTTGAATTCCACGAGGACGTGCTGTGCCAAGGCACCATCCCGGAGCCGATGAACATTGCGTTCGACGACATTCTCCTGCTGAATGGGATTAGCGCCACCAAAGGTGAGGGCATCCGGGCACTACTGAATAGCTCACTCTCACCTATGAAGATTGAGAACGAGGGTTTTACGGCCCTTGTACTCCCGGTACGCATGAAAAATAGAGCATGAAATGAGGTGTTTTTGTGTCCGCTAAAATTGACAAGGAAACGAATATCGGATATAATAAAATGAATTGTGCCGACTTGGTTCGCGCAAGGATGAAAGACACGGGAACGGCACTTCACGAACTGGCCGAAAAGATGGGTTACAGCCGCCAGCGTCTCGGTAACAGATTGCTGAGAAATAGCCTTACAGCGGAAGAATTTTGCGAATCAATGGCTATCATGGGGGCGACCGTCAAGATCGAGAAAAACGACGGGCAACAGAACTTGCTCTGGGAGAGAACCCCCAGCGTGGGCCCGCCGATTTGCAAGATGTGCAACGGCTATGTTTGCGATACAGAAAAAGCTGACTCGCTGGCAGCGAGTTTTACCTGCCGGAAGTACCCAGAGGGCATCCAGAACCATTTCGCATGGGAGTTGTATCAAGACCGTTCGGGCTTCTATTTCGTGGTAGTTTACAGCGATATTCCGTCCTGCCCGACGAATGTTTATACAGTGACCCCCGAGGAAGCCGAGTGGTACCTCGAACACAATATACTTTGAAATTCTGAACGATGAAACGTGAAAAGGTGGTAAAATGGCCGTAAAGGTAGAACGAATTGATTATAGCCAGATGGAAAATCGGGAGAAGTACCAAGACATCATTATGCAGTATTACGACCATCCGCCCCTCGTATATACTCGGAGTTACGGATGCCAGCAGAACGTCAACGACGGCGAGAAGATCAAGGGCGTTTTGCAGGATGTCGGCTACGGCCTGTGCGACAATGTCGAACACGCCGACCTCATCCTGTTCAACACCTGCGCCGTGCGTGAGCACGCCGAGCAGCGCGTTTTCGGCAATGTCGGCGCGCTGAAAAAGCTGAAGGAAAAGAACCCCCGCCTGATCATCGGGGTATGCGGCTGCATGGCGCAGCAAAAGCATATTGTGGATAAGCTGCGCGCCAGCTACCCTTATGTGGATCTGGTGTTCGGCGTGGACGGCATTGACCGTCTGCCCGCCATGCTGGTGGAGCGCCTGCACCGCGGCAAGCGCTACCTGGAAACCCCGGTCGAGCGCAACGCCGTGGTGGAGGAGCTGCCCATCCGGCGTGATTCCGGCTTCCGCGCCTGGCTGCCTATCATGTACGGGTGCGATAATTTCTGCACCTACTGCATTGTGCCCTATGTCCGCGGGCGGGAACGCAGCCGCGAGCCCGCCGCAATTCTGGCGGAGTTCAGGCAACTTGTCGAGCAGGGCTATAAGGAGATCACCCTCCTGGGCCAGAACGTCAACAGCTACGGCAAGGGTCTGGAAGAAAAGGTGGACTTTTCTGATCTGCTCAACCTGCTGTGCACCGTTCCGGGCGATTACCAGATCCGCTTTATGACCAGCCACCCGAAGGATGCCAGCCACAAGCTGATCGACACCATTGCCGCCCAGCCGAAGCTGTGCAAGCACCTGCATCTGCCGGTGCAGTGCGGCTCTGACCGT
>ENA-OPBM01001105-OPBM01001105.1-human-gut-metagenome-genome-assembly--contig:-NODE-1105-length-17598-cov-2.672861_pt1 | contig 17598 bp, 9 predicted proteins | sample MGYA00241069_ERZ501454 | MGnify/ENA primary metagenome ERZ501454 (study PRJEB25962, sample SAMEA2042625) | human gut metagenome | biome: human gut; feature: human-associated habitat; material: faeces... | reverse complement strand
AAAGCTAATGCATGTTCGGGAATATAGTCTTTTCCTTTGGCGTAAGCCAGAGGAATTCCTGCATGTATAACGTTTGTCCGGGACTCGAACAGGGGCAGGTCTTCTGAATATTCTGACGGAAATGCGAATATCGAATTTGCGTTAGAACTGAAAAAGAACTTTTCATTGTTTCTGATCCATGATCTGATATTATCGGGAATAGAACATCCTTGTTCTTTTTTGCTGATATTCTATTCTGTAGCCTCTCTCTTGGAATAATATCTTCGCTCTCTGATTTGCGGAATACGGTCATGAAAAGACCTTCTCCCTTAGTAACATGCGGCATAAACCGGTAGCAAGGAACAGTACCGGTCAACTCTTTATGGATACCCCATTCCGGATCTGTTTTTACCGGTAGAGGTGTAGCTCCCAATCTATTTTGTATATAATCGGCTATGAGTTCGTTCTCATCGGTGTTGTAGGTGCAAGTACTGTATATCAGTATACCACCGGGACGTAAAGCATCCCAGATATTGTGCAGTATTTCTTTTTGACGTTCCGAACATAGTCCGACATTCGATGCAGACCACTCTTGTACAGCCACCGGATCTTTGCGAAACATGCCTTCTCCGGAACAAGGAACATCGGTGAGAATAACGTCGAAATAGTGTTTCAGTGAATTGAACGTCGCCGAGTCGTTATTCGTGACGATACAGTACGGATTCCCCCACTTGATAATGTTCTCTGCAAGAACATGCGCACGATTGCGGACTATTTCATTGCAGACGACCAGACTGCCTGCGGGCAGAGCTGATAAGGCCAATGTCGTTTTTCCACCGGGTGCGGCACATAAGTCGAGATAACGAACTGGTCGGGTAATATGCTGCCTGATGACGTGATCGAGAAACATGGACGAAGCTTCTTGCACATAATAAGCTCCGGCATGGAATCGAGGGTCGAATGTGAATGCGGGACGATCTTGCAGGTAATAACCGTTTTTGCACCAAGGGACTTGCTCTTGTCCGGATAATCCGGAATTGGTTTTTAAAGGATTTAGCCGGATACTTATCGGAGATTCTTCTCGCAGAGCTTTTTCAAAAGCCGGATATTCGTCTTTCAATAAATTTTTTGTTCGGTCGGTAAAAGCAAGAGGTAATTCCATGTCGTGTTTCTGTTATTTGTACAAAATTACATACTTTTCGGATATAAAGAAACGGTTTTGCATTTATGATAAGTGCCGGGAAATCTTTACCTTTGTCGCAAAGAGTATTGTATCTATGCATTCAGCAGCACTTTATCTGATCCCTGTAACATTGGGAGACACGCCGGTAGATCGAGTATTGCCGGTTTATAATAATACGATAATATCCGGTATCTCTCATTTTATAGTGGAGAATATCCGTACGGCACGTCGTTTTCTAAAAAAGTCGAATCCGGAAATCAATATAGATTCCTTGACATTTTATACATTGAACGGACATACACGTCCTGAAGAGGTTTCGGATTATCTGACGCCATTAGCGGCAGGTTTTTCCGTCGGAATTATTTCGGAGGCCGGATGTCCGGCAATTGCCGATCCCGGTGCGGATGTCGTGGCGATTGCCCAGCGAGCCGGATATAAGGTAGTTCCTTTAGTCGGTCCGTCATCTATTTTGATGTCGTTGATGGCTTCAGGATTTAACGGTCAAAGTTTCGCTTTTCACGGCTATTTGCCGATAGATGCGGGAGAACGGGCTCGGATGCTTAAGAATCTGGAACATCGTATCTATGCCGAGAATGAGACGCAGATATTCATAGAGACACCTTATCGGAACAGTCGCATTATAGATGATTTTATAAAGACATGTAATCCTCTCACTAAATTGTGTATTGCAGCGAATATTACGTGTGAAGATGAGTATATCCGTACCTTGACATTAAAGGAATGGAATAAGGTAAAGCCTGATTTGGGTAAAAAGCCGTGTATCTTTTTACTTTATAAATAGTTTGGCAATCCTCTTTTTTTGACGCAAAAGAATTATCTTTGTAGACTTCAAAGACAAAAAGAGAGTTTGTAGATGAATTTACGTTTTTTGAGCCTTGCCAGCGGAAGCAGTGGAAATTGTTATTATCTTGGAAATGACGAATATGGAATTCTGATCGATGCAGGTATAGGCATACGCACTATAAAGAAGCACTTAAAAGAACATAATATCCCGTTTGAAAATATTGTCGGTCTGTGTATCACTCATGATCATGCCGACCATATAAAGTCTGCAGGTTGTTTGGGTGAAAAATATTTTATTCCGGTATATACGACAAAGGAAATTCTTGCCGGAATGAATCGCAGCTATTGTATGACCGAAAAGATTTATACGGCATGTCATCCTATCTGTAAGGAAGTTCCTTTTGAGATTCGGGATTTTAAGATTACTTCGTTCGAAGTTCCCCATGACGGTACGGATAATGTCGGTTATTTTATAGAATACGGAGACCGAAAATTTGCTTTTGCCACAGATCTCGGACATATTCCTCCGGGTGTGGCACACTATCTCCGCAAAGCGAATTATTTGGTTATAGAGGCGAATTACGATATTGAGATGTTGACCCATGGGACATACCCTCCGCATTTGAAACAAAGAATTATTAACCCGAACGGTCACATGAGCAATGCCGATACGGCCGAGTTTTTGGCTCGGAATTTTACGGAAGATATGCGATATATTTTTCTTTGTCATTTGAGCCGGGAAAATAATCATCCCGAATTGGCCTATAAAACAGTGGAATATCGTCTTTATCAGGAAGGAATACGTGTGGGAAAAGATGTTCAGTTAGTTGCTCTCAAAAGAAATCATCCTTCAGAATATTACAATTTCGAATAAAATTTTATTGAAAACGTTTTGTTGTTTTTTTGAAAAGCATTACTTTTGCAACCGCAACCAGCAAAAGAAATGACTCCGTAGCTCAGTTGGTAGAGCAAATGACTCTTAATCATTGGGTCGAGAGTTCGAGCCTCTCCGGGGTCACAGAAAAAAGTCTTTAGATACAGTTTCTAAAGACTTTTTTGTTTTAATCCGTTTTTAGCGTATGTCAGAATTTTCCGATGCAGAAAATATTGTCAAGATATTTTTGTGGTTTTCTTCTGGTACTTTTTCTCGTTCTCACTCGTCAGATGGCCTATTGTTATCCTAATAGCAACATTGCTTAAGTTTTAACTTTTTGATTTTGGAAGATTCTAAAAAATTATTACGATGTAAAATAAAGATATTATTTACCATTCGTTTATTTTATTGTACCTTTGAAGTGCTTTATTTAAATATCTTTGTTCCCGAATAATTTCATGATATAGGTCAGTTCTATCTTTATCTCCATTGAATTTTTCTAATAAATCTTGATAGGTGATACTATTTAGGGTAATTTTTAATTGATATAGTTCAGTTTTTGTATAATATTCGTATAAGTCTTTAGCAGAGATACTCATTATTTCTGCAAGATTATCGAGAACGTATTTTTTTTCTTCGGCTATAATTTCTTCTTTTTCTTTTTCAAGAGCTGTTTTTTCACTATTTATTTGTTCTTCAGATTTGTTAAATGTGCCACATTTTAGAAGTAGTATAAAAAATAAGAAAAATATACTACCGACTCTGATAAAAGATAAATGACCTTTTTCCATTTTTTTTTGTAAATTTAAAGTTTGCGGTTGTTTATTTAGTGTACTAATAAAATTGTAATAATCTAATTTGAATATTGTATGCAATATAAATAAAAATTATTGGTTTTTACAAGCAAATGATAAATAAATGGAAAATCAATAAGCAAAGTTAATTTTTCAAACGGGTTATGAATATCTTGTTTATTAAGTATGGATATAAAGGGATTGAGCCTGTATTTATATAAATGGTATTTAGGTTTGTCATTGGGCTGTCTCCCTCCCCTAAAAAACAGCCCATTGATAATCAATTATTTGCTTGTATCCCTTCTGCTACGATACGGAAACTCTTTTTTAGTTTTATATCTTCGGATGAAGCTCCGATGCGAACTTCAAATTCTCCCGGTTCTACATTCCAATTCATATTAATATCCAATATTTCGAGATCTTCGGGATGCAGAGTGAATTGTATGTTTTTCGTTTCTCCCGGTTGCAGAGAAACACGTTTGAAGCCTCGTAACAAAGATTCGTAAGAGATTACACTGCTCACTTTATCTTTTACATATAACTGTACGATTTCGTCTCCGGCTCTTTTCCCTGTATTCGTGATATCGAACGATACCTGAATATCGCCTTTAGGACCTTGTTTCTCAGGAGAAACTTTCAGATTGGAATATTCGAATGTTGTATAACTGAGTCCGAATCCGAAAGGATACAAAGCTCCGTTGACCCGTGTTTTTCCGTATCCATTCGGTCCGGCTTCGGGCTGTTTCGACTGAGAGGCCGGTTTGAAAGGGAAGTTCAATTCTATTTGTCCCAATGTTTTGGGGAATGTGACCGGAAGTTTCCCTCCCGGATTATAATCTCCGAAAAGAGTTTCTGCAATGGCAGTTCCTCCCATTTGTCCGGGAAACCAAGCTTCCAGAATTGCCGGAATATAACGGTCTGCCCAATTGATAGTAAGCGGTTGTCCATTGATAAGAACCAGTACGATCGGTTTTCCGGTAGCATATAACGCTTCGAGAAGCTGTTGCTGGCGTCCCGGTAAATCAAGTCCTGAACGAGATTTGCTTTCGCCGGTACTTTCTTCATCTTCACCGAGTACGGCAATAACAATGTCGCTTAGTTTTGCTTTTTCAACGGCATTTTGTATTTCTTGCTGTTCTTCTGTCGTCAGCGGAGAATGTATTATTTCGCTTTCCGGCCATTTGGCATCTTTAACCTTACAACCTAAAGCGTAATCGACAGCAACTTTATTCCCGAGATAATTTTTGATACCTTCATATACCGTGATATTTTCCAGTTCTTGAGGTCCGTAACGGCTTACCATATAATTTTCTTCTTTGGCAAGTGGTCCGGTGATTAGTATTCGGGACAACTTGTTTTTATCGAGAGGCAATAAATTATTTTCGTTTTTTAGAAGAACCAAAGATTGACGTTGTATATCGAGCACAAAGTCTTTGTTCTTGTCTGCTCCGACGATTTTATCTGCAGCTTTAGGATCTGCGACAAAGGGTTGGTCGAAAAGTCCGAGACGGAATTTTACCCGTAAGACGTCAGCGACACGTTCGTCTATGACTTTCATCGATAATCGTCCCTCTTTTACCAATTTTCGGGCAGGCAGAATGAAAATATCTGGTGCGGCAAAAGTCGTTCTTACGTTGAGACCGGCTTCAAGAACCATTCTCACGGCTTCTTCATAAGTTTCGGCGACATGATGTTTGTTATATACATACTCTACCGCATCGCTGTCACTGACTACATAACCGTCGAATCCGAATTCTTGACGAAGTAACTGGGTCAAGAAGTAATAACTTGCGGTAACCGGAACGCCGTCCCAGTCGTTATAACTGCTCATGACTCCCATCGGGTTGGCGTCTTGGATTACTTTTTTGAACGGGTACAGATGCATTTGGTGCATTTCCCGGGGCGCAACATGAGGATCGGTGCGTACACTGCCGTCCCGCCCACCTTTGGGAACGCTATATACGGCAAAGTGTTTTAGAGTTGCTGCCACACCTTGTTCTTGAATACCTTTAACCATCTGTGTTCCGAGTGTAGCGACAAGAAAGGGATCTTCTCCATAACATTCAAGAACACGTCCCCAGCGGGGATCTCTGGCAAGATCTAATATTGGTGCATATATGTTGGTATATCCGAGGGCTTTGGCTTCTTTTCCCGCAATTGATCCGGCTTTGTAGACCAAAGGTGCGTTCCATGTACTTCCTATGCCGATAGGTGCGGGCAGGGGAGTCGCTTTTGTATGATTGAGTCCGTGGATTGTTTCGTTGGAAAAATCTACCGGAATACCCAGACGAGTCTCTTCGATAAACCATTTTTGGGTTTTGTTGATTGCCTCGGCATGTTTGCTGAAAGGATAGATCAGGTCTTGGGCGATTTTCGCTCCACGACCGACTCCGTTCAATTGTTCATCGATATTGGCGATTCCGTCTTTCCAAATTTTATTTTTCCATTCCGGAGTCGGTAACGAGTCGCTCATTACCCTTTTATATCCATATAAAGTTGCCAGTTGACAGGTCTTTTCGTCCAGATTCATTTGGGATAATAAATCTTGCACTCTTTTTTCGATCGGTTGCTTAGGATTTTCGAATATATCCATTTCCCCATTTTTGTTGAAATCGATCCAACCGTCATGATAAATAGAACCTTTGTTCCCTTTGGCAAAAGCCATTTGCCCTGCCAGAAAAACGCTTCCGGCGATTAGCATACATTTTTTCAGCATAGTGTTTTTGTCGCGTGTTTTCATAAAATTCGATTATGCGCAAGTTATTTTTCCACAAAGAAAAGTGCATTCTCTTAATTTTTTTATAATATCGGGTTAACGGGAATCTTAAAAACAGATTAATTCTTTTTTTATACCGATGATTCCGTTTTTCGAGGTTTTATTCTCTGAATTTAGCTGTTCTGTACCTTGTATCTCTAAGAGATAACTTTTACCTTTGTCAGATAAATGCAGCGAAAATGAAAAAAGTTTTATGTCCCAAATGCGATAATGATATAACGTTTAATGAAGATCGTTATGAAAAAAATGTCTCTTTGTTTTTCGTTTGTCCTTATTGCGGGAAACAATTCAATGTGTCGGTTGCCGATTTGACTGATAATCAAGAGATTTCTGATTGCGGTTTTATTGTCGTATTGGAAAATTCATACGGATACCGTCAAGAACTTCCTCTTTTTATGGGAGATAATATAATCGGACGTCGCTCTAAAGGAACGGAAATTCATGTACCGATAGAGACTACGGATGTTACCCTTGCACGTCAGCATTGTGTTATTAATGTAAAGAAAAATAAGGCTGGGGGTTTTATATATACATTACGCGATTTTCCGAGTGTATCCGGAACATATTTACGGCACGAGCGTCTGGGGAAAAAAGACCGTGTGGTTTTGGAAAACGGGGCTATAATAACGGTGGGCTCAACGACATTTATCGTGCATTTTGCAGGAGTACAGGATAATGAAGATTAAAAACAGCATATATGCAGAACATTATTCTTTTTGATACGACGGGAATTCATCAGGAGTTTCTGCCATTGACATTTACAAGGCCGGTTTCGGACATACGTATCGGTATCTTTACGATACGGGAAAAATGGGAATCTCGGTTGCCGGGAATTTATTCTTATGATACGGCTGATTATTTGACAGTGAAATATCCGATGAATATTGCTTCTAATAGCTTTTTCATTGCCGGGAATGTATGTCCGGATGAGAAACTGGTCGCAGCCATTTCTTCTTTGTCGGAGTGTGAATCTCTTTTTTACGGAGATGAGCTGATTGCTTTTTACGGTTCGTTGGATGCTTTCCGTAAGAAAGATTTCGGTGTAAAGCATACTTTGAATGAAGAACCTTTTATGATTCGGAAATTGTATGATATATTTCTGAAGAACGGAGAGGCTTTAGAAGCAGATTATCGATATATCGTCTCTTCCGGGAAATCCGAACCGTTATCCGCATCGAACAGGGTAATCGGTGATCCTTGTTTTCCAGACGGTACACCTAAAATATTTATAGAGCCAGGTGCGGTTGTCGAATGTTCGGTATTGAACGTGACAAAAGGTCCGGTTTATATCGGGAAAGATGCCGAAATCATGGAAGGAGTATGTATTCGTGCTCCTTTTACGGCTTGTGAGCATGTGGTCGTGAATATGGGAACAAAAATTTATGGAGCGACGACATTAGGTCCTTATTGTAAAGTAGGGGGCGAGTTGAATAATGTGGTGATGCTTGCCTATTCAAATAAAGGACATGATGGATTTCTCGGAAATTCGGTTATCGGAGAGTGGTGCAACTTGGGAGCAGGAACTAATGCATCGAATTTAAAAAATGATTATAGCGAGATAAAACTATGGAATTATCCTACTGGACGTTTTTTGCGTACCGGCTTGCAATTTTGCGGGTTGATGATGGGCGATCACTCCAAAGCAGGAATAAACAGCATGTTCAATACCGCTACGGTTGTCGGAGTGGGGGTGAACATACACGGTTCGGGTTTTCCTCGGAATTTTGTAGCTTCTTTTAGCGAGGGCGGTGCTGCCGGTTTTTCTGATGTTCAGTTATCTAAGTTTTATTCGATTGCCGAACGGATGATGGCACGGCGAGGAAAAATACTTACCGATGTCGATAAGGATATTTTGGAAGCGATTTATAATCAGACCGAAAGTTTGAGGTAAAGATCGAAACAGCGGGGAGATTTTTTTCACTAAATTTCCCCGCTGTTCTGGTCTTTGATTATTTTACGATTTTTTTGATTTCTTCTTTTACCAGTTTCTCCATGATCTTGTAACCGTCTCCGTTCGGATGTACGCCGTCTTTGCTCAACTTTTCAGGAAGGCCGTTCTTTTCATCTTTCATAGCGGAGAAATAATCTACATATCCATATTTGTTTGCTTTGGCATAGGCTTCTATTTCTTTGTTTAAGGCTATAATTTTTTGAGGGGCATCTTTGATGTCGAGCCGCCATTTTATTTGTGATGCGGGAAGTACCGATGTAAGAATCACCTTGATTCCGTTTGCTTCGGCAATGGAAGCCATAGCTTTGATATTGTTGAGTGTAAACTCAGGATGATAAGCACCAGTATTTTCTGCGACGTCGTTTGTTCCGGCGTTAATGACTACTGCTTTCGGCTTGAGGGCGACAACATCCCCGTAAAAACGCATAAGCATTTGCGGACTTGTTTGCCCGCTGATTCCACGGCCGATATAATTGTTTTCTGTGAAAAATTCAGGATGTGTACCGACCCAACCTTCGGTTATGGAGTTACCCATAAATACCACGCGTTTTTCTTTTTTTGTGGTAGCCGGAAGTTCTTGATTTGCTTTTTCATATTTCCGGATGTTTGCTTTTTCGTATAAATCTTGAGATTTAACGGAGGAGATGAACGGGAACGAAAATAAGACAGTCCCACAGACGATTAAGATTAACTTTTTCATTTTCATATTATTAATTATGTGTATTTAGATAATCAGAACAGAGTGAATAGGTAATTCCGTCAGCAATACCTATGGTAGGTACCCATATAGATTTACAGTTGAGGTGTCGTGTTATTTGTATGAATAATTCTGCGGCGGGTACGATAACGTCTGCTCTATCAGGTTTCAGATCGTACTGCTTCATTCGTTCTTTTATGGGGAGTGCCTGAAGCATGTTCGATACTTGATACAAGGATTCGAGCGATAACGGTTCTCCTTTTGTCGTACCCGACAGTTTATATATTTTATTGATATTTCCGCCAGATCCTATGATAGAAATATCTGGATATTCCAATGCTAATGATTTCAAGTCGGAGTATAGCTTGAGAAGCTCTTCTTTTTTGACTTTGTTATTGAGAATACGTACGGTTCCTATATTATAGGAACGAGAATCCTTAAGTTTGCAATCTTGGATCAGGCTCGTTTCGGTACTTCCTCCTCCGATATCTACATATAAATAGTCTCCCGGACGGTTTAATATATCGACGATGTGGCTGTCATATACGATTCTCGCTTCTTCTTTTCCGTCTATAATATCAATTTTTATACCGGTTTGTTCGGATATGTAACGGACAACTTCTGATCCGTTCGAAGCATCTCGCATGGCGGAAGTTGCACAAGCTCTGTAACTGATGACTCTATATACTTGCATCATTTGTTTGAATGCGGCAATGAGCCGTAACAGTCGTTCAGTTTTGTCGTTCGATATTCTGCCTAATGTGAAAGCGTCTTGCCCTAATCGCAAGGGAACTCTGACAATAAAAGTCTTTTTTAGTTGGTTTGCCGTCTCCCCTTTGTATATTCCCTTTATGAGCAGGCGCACGGCATTTGATCCTATATCGATTGCTGCAAAATTTATTTGCTCCATAAATTTTTTCGTTTTCTTTTGCGAATATAATGAGAAAAATTTTGTTTTTATCCCGGATGATTCTGAAAATCGTTTTAGTACTTGTTTTAGTTTTTACTCAGTCTCTTTCAGAGAGGGGAATCGTACCGATATATTGTTAACAATGTTATAGTCCGGAAAAAAACACAAAGATGACCTGATCGTACTTTTATTGTAAAATTTAGAAAAGAATTTAATAGCTCTTACCGGGCAAGATCAAGGCGGATCGATACACCGAAACTGCTGTCAGAGATGGGATATGAAGTCGATGATACCAACGGAGTATTGATTTGGTGATCATAGAAAGCCCGTAGTGTAATGAGTTTGCTTAAAGCATAATCGGCAGAGAAATTGAGCATCATTACTTTTGTACCGGAAGTAGCCTGAGTGAAATTCTGTTCAATACGGCGTATTAAGGATTGATCTCTTTTGAAAGAGAAGTTTGCTCGTAATTTCAGATCATTGTTAAATGTCCCTTGTTTACCGCCTTTTCCTCTCCAAATGGCGTTGAAATCGGTAATTGTATAGCCTGCACCGACAGTAACGCCTTGACTTGTATATTCGACAATTTGTCCTGCTGAAGAATTCAGGCTTAATGTACGGGAATTTTGATACTCTACTTTAGCTGTGATACTGTTTTTAAAGGTCATATCTAATCCGAGTAAAGGTGCAAAACTTTCATTAATGCTTACAGAAGAGATATCGTATGGAGAGGACGGTATCGGATTCCCTGTGAGTTCGTCTTTCGCAAAACCGAAATCTTTTTCTTCAGCTTCAGCCCAGTTCAGGAAAGAGGAAAAAGACCCCACGGTATAAGTACATCGGTAGGCATGACTCAGGACGATACTTTTGAAGTATTTCTTTAATGCCTTTATCTTAGATAGACCATCATAGGTTATTTTCCAGTTAGGTAATAAACTTCTGATCGACGGAAAAGCCGTTAATCCGATTTTTCCCGCGTCTTTGCCACTGTAAGCGGCGATAAATGCAGGTATCATGACATCGGGAGAATTACGGTTAACCCCTCCGTTTTCTGAATTATATCGTTGCCCGACTAATCCTTTTTCACTGATAAATCCTGCTGAAGGATATGTCATTTGACTATACTTGGCTTCTAATCGTTGAGCAATAATCTCACGATTTTGCAAAAAGTTCTCAAAAGCTTTGGAATAATATCCGTTCGATGCCTTTGCACTTTTCAGAGATGAGGCAATCGCAACGTGAGTCATTGTGAAACTTCCTCCTCGTATGGTGGGCATTCCGTCATACATAAATTGTATTTGGTTGTTGTTGCTCACGGTGCGGTTGGCATTTAACGTGATTTTGAATCCTTTAAACGGTTCTAAGGTGGCATCTATGCTGAATTCTTCTGTACGATTCATAATAGCAGGGCTTACTAATGAGTCGTTGACAATAAGCCAACCTCGGTCCTTGATTTTTTCGATATAGCTTTCGTCTGTCAATCCGAAAGCGAAATCAAGTCCCGGAGCTAAGGTACTGGTTGCTGTGGATTGTCCGAACATGTCCCCGACATTAGGCAAGAAAGACGGAATATACATTGAGTTACTGTTTTTGTAATGGACGTTCACATTTCTTACCATCATGGCAAACCGTGTTGTGTATTCTGCTGCTTTATACCAGAAAGAATCTTCAGGACGTTTGCCGGGCAGTACGGTTAGTGTTATTTGGGCCGTATCTCTGTTTTCAATAAGAATTGTGTTTTTATCCACAACTTTATATTTGACGGAATAATATATTCCGTCTTTGGTTTTTGCGGAAACTTTTACTTTTTTATTGTCCAAATTGTGTTTCACCGTAGTTGTCGTGTCGCTTTTTAACGAGATATTGCGCTGGAATCTCTTTTTCTGGGTACTGCTACGGGAAGATGACCGAGAGGTATTGGCGAATTTCCGATTTACTTTTTTCAGAAAATCCGATTTATTGTAGAGAGTTTCCAGATTGAAACGACCGTCGATTCCGAATTGACCTTGATTATTCAGATTATTACCCATTGTCGTTTCACTATCAATATAAACCCCTCTGTCCCAAGAATATGTCGAGTTGTATTTCGCCGATAGGGTCATCCAATTCAGCATGGGAATTTTAGATAACGGAACGTCGAAAGAGGCGTTGAATGTTTGGTTATAATTCCAGGGTGTTCCTAAGTGCCATATACTTTGCATGACCGTGTCTTTCCATGCTTTATATTCATCGGGGAAAAGCTTTTTATTTACTACACCCGAAGGTTCGTCGATACGGGCATTTGTCATGGTAGCTAAAGACATGTTTAAGGATTTCAACAGATTCCATTGAATAGAGAACTGCCGATCCCATAAGAAGTTCTTACTTACCGAAATAGGAAGTTGCGTGCTTGTGCCGTCTTCTCCTAACTCTCGCAATTGTTGCTCGTAGTAGTAACGAGACATATTAGTATAGAACGAAATATTATTCGGTACATAGTTAATACTCATGTCTTTGATAACCTTCAAATGTTTCGATCTGCTTTTTAGTGATTTAAAGGGTTGAAGGGGTTTCACATACGGTGTATAACTGTAACTGAAATTTCCTCTTCTGTCCAGTGTATTTTCGAATAGAATTGTCGGGTCTTGCTTATTTTGGATGTTTGACGAGTAGCTAAAAGTAAAGTTTGCCGGATCATAAGGCATCGGATTTTTACTTTGTATGTCGAATCTCAATCCGGAAATACTGAAACTCTTAACTGTCGATATATCGATAGATGCATTTTTGATCGAATCTCTTTCAGCGTCAGAACCGGCAGCGTCTAAAGCATCTGAAAGTAAAATATCCTGATCGAGCGGGTTGTATTTCGGCAACGTCCGTTCTTCAGATAATGAGTAAAATATCGGTGCTTTGAGTTTCAATTTTTCAGGTAAAAAACGACCGACATCTACCATTGTAGCTATATTGTATTGATAATAATCGTCAAGTCGACGTTCATTCAGGCTTTGATCTATCCCTCCGAAGCCGCAAGTTTCGATGTGTCCCCCGAAATTTACGGTGGCTATATCGGATATCGCCAGATTTACATTAGCTCGGGCAGCCCAACCTCCGCTCTCATTAAAACCGGATAGTCTGAGTTCGTTAACCCATACCACAATATCTTTATTCGTCCCCGCATTATTCCGGACACCGATCATAATTGTCGATATGTCGGACAGGCTCGGATTTCCGATTACCGAGACTTTATTTCTCGGATGATCAGGATCATATATTGAATAAACGTCTTGATAGCTCGAACCTTCATCCCCTCTTCGTTTTGCCGCATTCCGTTTTAATTTCAATTCTGTTACCAGAGATAAGGGAACGTTGATCATGTTTTGTGTAGGCCAAACAGTCTCTTGGTCTTGTGAATTGTATGTGTTATAAGTTCCCGGAGGAGTAAGTGCCAAAGGCACTTCATATTCATAATAATTGTTTCGGTAATCAGACCCGAAACGAATGAATACAGAAGTTTCTCCGTTCCTTAAGTCTGTGTTATCATCAATTAGTTTTTCGGCATGAGTAAACATTTGCAAATATTTGTAATTACGCATGTCAAGACTCGTATTTTTATATACGGCACGAGCATTTTTAGGAGGTAAATCTCTTATTTTTAAAGATAAAGATTGCTCGTTTAATTGAGTGATCTGGGATTGGTCGGGAGAAATTATCCGGCTGACTCCAGGAGGCAGTACATAGTTTACAGGAGTTTGTCCTGCATTTTCTTCTATATTGACAACCGATACATCCAATTCCCCTTCTGCCGGCAGTGATGTGTTGGGTGATTCTCCGGTTTGTAGACGAAGAGAGTAACTTCTCCAGTCTCCCCGTACAAGTTCGAGTGAAGCAAAACGCAGGTGTGTTTCTTTTTCGAATCCGGTCATGAACATCCGTGCAAAACGGATTGTCTTGAAATCTTGTATAGAACCGTATTTTTTTCGTGGAATATGGGTTTCATCGTCGCTGTCGTCTTTCAAAGGTATTTTAAATTGATACCATGTAACTTCTGATTCCTGACCATTTCTCAGACGAACGACAGTCGTGCGTTTATCAGTGATGTAATTTCTTCCTACTTGAAGATTCTGAGGAGATATTTTTATACCGTATTCATAGTATCTTTCGTATTCGTTCAACGTGTTGTCTTGATTGATATCTTCGACGTCCGGAACGCTTTTGGAGGATTGGTAGTACTTGTCTGCTGCATCATCCGGAGAACTTGAGTTCCCTTCTACTCCGTTATAATGTTTATATCGGCTGAGAATATCGAGCTGCATGTCATCGTAGTCTACACCTCTGTAAAAATGATAATTATCTCCTGCAGGGTCGTTCAAAGGAGAAAAAGGATCTTCCAACATTTTGGCTTGAGCTTCTGCCGTCGTATTTTGTTTCAATTTCTCTAAAAAGTCGGAATAGGTGGAAAAAGTAAATTCTTCGTTGTTTGTAAGCCCGTCGAGTCCTACGTCTTGTTTTTCACGAGCACCGTCTGCGTTCTCGAAAGCATAGGTCATAGATTGGCGTTTCGAAACTTTTCCCCATACGGTGGTTGTCAGATTCGATTCATCTCCATCGACAGGAAGACCGTTTTCGAACGATTTCATACCATCTTTCAGTATATCTTCCGATATTTCTCCAAAATTGAAATACAGGTATCCGACCTGACTTTCATTCCCCGGATTGTCCGGATCGAGGAACGGGTCCATCATCCAAAATTGTAAATATTCGATGTTTGCAGCTTCAAAGTCGGTATTATCCATTTTTCTCATAATCCCTCCCCAGCGTTGTTCCGGGAATTTGAGAGAACCGTCATTGTTTATTTTATCCGCATCTACATTGTACGGTCCTCTTTCTGTCGGATAATACGATAGGTTCAGAACTTGTAGGACAGAAGATTCGCCGTAACCGAGTTCTTTGTTCGGGAATACCTCGCTGACATCGATTTCCCGTACATAATGATTGGATAATTGATCTAAATCGTTTTTAATATGGGCAGGAGTTAACGAGGAATTTTTTTGAGTAAACATCCGGTCTATATAATACCAAGATATTAAAGCCCGATTCTTTCCGTAATCAGCATTGTTGGAATATTTTGATTCGGGAAACATAGACGGAGTCGAGGCGAGTGACCATGAATATGGTGTCCTCAGATCATAACCCGATTGAGAAGACTCGAAGTCATCGATATAGGAGAGCGAGTTGTTTTTCCCTTTTCCCGGTATTAACTGTGCAAATTCTGCATTTAGCGATAATCGGGACGGGGCTGTTGCATTCATGGTCGGTATTTTGTTGATCAAAGATGTTAGCCATTGGAATTCTGTATTGTAAGAAGTATTTAATCCCCACAGAGTATTATTCAGCACTTCATCTCCGATGTTTACTTTCTCGGTCAGAGACTTTTCTCCCAAGTGCATAATTGTAGCTCCGACATTAAAATCTTTAGAGAAAGCATAGTTAAGATCTAATCCGACCATTGTTTTTCGTTGCATGTTGAATAATGACTGGTCTTCAAGACTGACGCTGATCGGAGTTCCGGAGTCGATATAACTTTGATTTAAAATAGTTACAGTTCCCATTGTGTAATCGACCGAATAATCTACATTCTCGGTCAGGGTCATACCTCCGGCCGTGACTCGTACCGATCCTCGGGGCACGTGCGTGGCGTTAAGTTGTATTTCTGCTCCTGATGATGCTTTATATTCACCTTTGATTACGAACTTGTTCTTATCGGCATACTGTCTGGCTGCTGTTAATGTAGTGTCGTACAGTTCTTGATAGACATATTGGTCAACATTCGGTATGTTTCCGATTTTCTTTTTTAAGTGTGAGCCAAAAGGTTCTACTACCGGGAAAAATACTCGACCTTTGGATGCAAGGATCGTGTACCCTTCTACAAAGTCGAAAAATCCGTCGGGATTTGTCTCTTGGTTGTTGTCTAATCGGTCAAGGTTCATAACCTTCAATAAAGTTTCGTTCTTGATGTTTCCGATAGGCATATAAGTTAATTGTGTCCCGGCCGTGTCGCTTTTATAGTAAATATTTAACCGGAACTTTTCTTTTTGTATCTGAGTAGCGTTAAGAGAATATACATTTTTCATCATCAACTTCCATGCCGGAACGCTTGTCGAGATTGTTGTCCCTTTTAATAGCTTTACATACAGGCTCTTGTCTGTATCTGTAATATTCCCTGAAAATTCTCCTACCTGATATGTCTGCCCGTTTTTCGTATATTCGAATGCTACTGCCAGTACTTCATCCGGATTGAGCTGACTATTTAAAGAAATATATCCGAGTTGACTGTTCAGTGTATATTCCGAACTGGTGAGCAGTCGGGCGCTTTCGACTTTGACATATTCTTGTCCGCCATTGAATCCTTGAGCTTCAAGAGGCTCTAATACCTGAGTCACCTGGTTAATGTTTCTGGCATCGGGATAGTTGGTTTGAATGTATTCATATAAACTATTTGCATTGTTTGCCGGACATGTATAGCTTCCGTTTGTATGCCATAGATCCGGATTTGCTAAATTATTTCTGTTTTGTTCTCCAAGGTCCATAAACCCGACGATGTTACGCGCCTGGTCATAATTTCCTCTTTTGTTGGTCACCCATACTTCTATACGGTTAATAGTCACTCCCGAAGATATATAAGGGAGTTTTGACATAGAATTATCATAATTATCTCTAAAATAGTGGGCTAAAAAATAGTGACGATTTTCATCATACTGGTCGGCGCTGAAAGAAAATTCCGTAGTTTGAGCACCGCCTTTTGAGTTGACAGTTTTAGACTCTGATTCTTGTTGGGAGACTAAAGCGGTAACAGTCAGTTTACCGAATTGCATCTTAGTTTTTATCCCGAATAAAGCTGATCCTCCACGTATTAAGGAAGATCCTGTGGTCATACTAACATTACCGGCTTCGATACTTTTGATGATTTCGTCTTCTTTCCCTTCATAATTCAAATTCAGTTTTTGGGAATCGAAATCGAATGTTGCTCCGGTATTATAGTTCATGTTAAAATTGAGCTTGTCTCCTACTTTTGCTGTAATATCCGCTTGGATTTGTTCCTCGAAATCGAAGTAGGTCTTTTTCCTTGCACTCAATGCCAATGCCGGGTTATCGATTTTATTTGTCTTTATACTCATGGTCAGTTCTGCCGACCCTTGAGTTTTAATTTGCACACCACCCGGACCGAAAACTTTTTCTAACGGACCGAGATTGAATTTCATATCGAGAATATCGAAAGGGTCTTTTCCCTTACCTGCATTTTCTTTGTTTTTTTCCCGATAGTAGGCTCCTATGGATTTTCGTAAGGAATAATCTTTGTATTCTTCAGGGGTCAGCATAAAAGGCGTAGACACTTCCATATCTCCGACTTTTGTACGCACAACGTAACATTGAGTTACCGGATCATATTCGAACACTGAGCGTACGTTCTCAGGAGTTTTTAGATCTGCCGGACTGTTTTTATAAAGATCTTCATAAGTCTCTATCGAAGTTTTAGCTACCGGGAAACGGCTTTTTTTTGTAGTATCTTCAGGTGCTGGAATGGATGAGACGGATGCTTCCGGAAGGTTTAGTGAGGAAAAGGTACGGTTATAAGCCGCAAAGGCAGAGTAGA
>ENA-OPBM01001103-OPBM01001103.1-human-gut-metagenome-genome-assembly--contig:-NODE-1103-length-17604-cov-4.444185_pt1 | contig 17604 bp, 15 predicted proteins | sample MGYA00241069_ERZ501454 | MGnify/ENA primary metagenome ERZ501454 (study PRJEB25962, sample SAMEA2042625) | human gut metagenome | biome: human gut; feature: human-associated habitat; material: faeces... | reverse complement strand
AAAAAGAAAATGTCTCTTACGATTTGCTTTACCATTTATTTTCTCCATCATTCAATTTCTTATTTATCATGACTTGAAACCTTTCTAAGTGAAATAATCTGTTCAAGTATTTCATATTCCTACATCATAAACTGGAATTCTCTGTCATAATCAAGAACCATTTAATCCTTTACTAATCATGCCCAAAATTAAAGAACTATTGTTGGGCCGTATCAAACATCATTTACGCAGATACACTCTTAGAATATTTCTAATTGCACATGTTCCATTCCATTTGCTCCGCCATATTACGCCTATTTTATGGTTATTTTAACTAATTACCAAAGTGCTAAAATCCTTGAGCTTTTTAACTAATTTAGAAAATGAATTTTTTTCCATTATTTCCAAAGACATGCTTTCTAATATTTCTACAATGTAATTTCTCTGTTCTCTTACTGCATCGCATGTATATTTATTTATACCTTCACGTAGCATCCTGAAATTTGTAATTTTTTCCTCACTGTTTTCAGGAAACATATCTTTTATTACCCTTTTCCATTTTTCATAATATGCTTCATCCCATTTTTCTCTTGCAACACTTTTTGCATCCGACCATCCATACTTGTCTAAATTCTTTTCCCAAAAATATTTGGGTTGGAAATATTTTGCAATTACATCTTTTCCCATTTGTTTCTTCATTGCGTTCTCATACCCCTTCTGATAAGTTAAACAAGCATCTTGACAAACTTCAAAATTTAGTTGTAGAACATTAGAAATGATATTGGGATCCATAAACAATGATTCTAGTGCATGCTCGCCAATAACAAAAATGTCTTCTTCAAGTTCTTTATCATCAATTTCTAATGAATTCTCCATAAAATTTTTAATCTCTTTTATTGTTTGTAACTTTTGTTCTTCTGGCATTAAGTAATCTGCATCCCTAATAATTAATACTGGAACTTTTGGAAGTGAATATAAAACTTTTTCTACACTGGCAAAAAATGCAATTTTACTACAGCTTCCTGTTGAAACTATGTTTATTTTTTCGGTCAATCTTTTATCTATCTTATTCAGCAGTATTTCAATAGCTTTTTTATCATCCGGTCCCTCTACTAATATAATTCCATTCTGCATAAGTATATCCGCTGGTCGCACTCCAAGTTCTTCAATAACCTTCTTAACATTTATCGGCTCCACATGTGCTCTTGCATTTTCTTTAACAATCAACAAAATCTGACTTTTAGTCAACGCGGAAATCGTAATTGGAGAGTGTGTAGAAAAAAGCACCTGATTATCTAGAGAAAGCTTACACAATGTTTCTATCATCTTCCTCTGAAGATTTGGGTGTAAATAAACTTCAGGTTCTTCTATAATCAGAATGTATTCTACCTGTCGCGCATCTAATTCAAGAAAAGTCTGCAAAATAGACAATATAATCATACTTTGATATCCCGTGCCACAGCTGAGCATATCACTTTCCAATTCTGCATGAGTATCTACTAATTTTGTACTATATGCTGTCCCTTTCGCTATATTTACCTCTGAAGAAATATGAATTTCAAAATCTGTAGATCCTACAGCTTCCGCATATTTTTCAGTAATCTTTTTTGACAATTCGCTACACCTTCGGTTACTTTCATCGGCAATAATCTGATTCAATTCATTATAATTGATTTTTCTTTGTCCCACCTCTATTGTTGTCTCTATGTTATCATCAAGCATTTGAATCAATTCTTTCATATATGAGTTAGTTCCAGCTGTACTCTCATTTTGTGGATTGCGAATTGCCGGAATCACTTAATACTGGAAGTATCTTCTTCAAATCAGCATCTGAAATCATTGCTCCACTTTTTAATTCACTTTTTTTCTTTCCTCCTGGCGGAACAATTTGTTTAACAACAAACATCTCATTATCTATTTCATATTTTTTTTGAGCTTCTTCAATTTTTGAAGCCATTTTGTCTTCAAATTTTTTTAATAATTCTGCTATTTCATCAGGCGAAGCTCCTTTCTCACAAGCTTCATTTAAACTATTTTCCTTTTTTCTAAGATCTTCACTGCATAACCTTTCTTTCAAATATTCATCTGTAACAAGTGAGAATTCTAGTTCAATCTCAACATTCTTATTGCGATTGTGAAAATCTTTATACTCAACATTTTTCTTTGACTCAGGAAACACACACTGAATTGCATCAAGTACTGTTGATTTACCAGTATTATTCTGACCTATTAATGCCATTATTTGTTCATCAACAAATATATTTCCTGACTCCACCATTGACTTATAATTTTTAATATTTATTCTATTAATCTTCATTCAAGCACCTATATCTTAATTCTAATATCTTATTTTTACGTTTTTATTATCGCCTTTATAATATCTTCACCAACGTTCACTTTTGCTTTAATAATTTGTTTTTGTCCATCTTTAGTCCAAGTCTGAGCAATGCCAATAACAATTAGTATTACAACACCAATCGCTACATCTCTCGCTTTCTTTGCCTTATCTCAAACTTTTTCTTCACAACCGAAGTCAAGGTCTTCATCAATTCGTTTTACTGTGTATATCATAGCAATTCCTCTGAAAATAATATTAGAAATCAGTTCTCCATGTTCCTTCGAATTTTCTCTATCAAAGTGACATCTGCCGGTAACCAGGCAACGCTGTTCAGTTGATCCTTCGTAAGCCATTTTGCAGCTTCCGCTTCTTTTAGTTCCAGGTGACCGGCTGTGACCTCTGCCCAGAAGCAATCCATAGAAAGGTGAAAGGTGGGATAGTCATACTCTATAGTGTCAATCAAATCCCCTACCTTAATTTCTGTATCCAGTTCTTCCATAATTTCTCGCTTTAATGCTTCCTGAGGAGTTTCTCCTGCTTCAATTTTTCCTCCTGGAAACTCCCAGCCGCCTTTCAGCTCACCGTAACCACGAGCCGTTGCAAAAATTTTATTCTTTTCTTTCATATTGTCGCAGATAACTGCTGCAACTACTTTTATTGTCTTCATTTGTTTCGTACCTCAAATCATTTATGCTGTAATATTTGACTGTAAATACCGTAATAAATCTTCTCTCACTGGATGGTGCATTTTCATCGTTACTTTCGTGATCGGCTGCATACGTCCGCGATTATCTTCTTTCCGGGCATTTCTGGCCTCCACCACAGTGAATTGTCCCATGTAATAAAAGCTTGTTTCCGCATCTGACTTTTTCACAAGCAAGTGCTTTCTTTCAGCTTCAAGTACATCTTTCATATATGAACTATCCAAGCCTTTCCCAATCTGAGAGTCCCACTTAAAAATCAGATCATCCTCAAAAGCATCCGCATAATCAGGTTTTCCATCTACATAGTTTTTTTCATCCTGACTTTCTTCTTTGTGATATGTAATAAAAATGAAAACATCATCTTCAATTCTTTTCATACCATACATAATAGAGGACAAATCCTTGCCACAGTTCATAAGAAGGCTTACATCTCTTCTGGAATATTTTTCGTATAATACAAACGGACTATCCACAATTCGCCCCGGAAAATACTTATCCTTATATCTGGCAATACCGACTTTTATAATATCTTCCACCTGTGTGTAGAACTGAATATGTGCAAGTCTTTCTGTATAACTTTTCAGTCTTCGGATCATTCCTGATTGGTCATTTTCCAGAATATCAATCTGACGAAATTTCTGATATTCTGCTTCTTTACTCACGAAATGTCCTTGCAGCACCTGAATTGCTTCATTTACCTGTGATGTGCTGATTTTAATTCCATAGGTCTTTTGGTATTCTTTTATAAAATCTGCAACCCCTATATGATCTCTGTAAAGCAATTGACTTAATATTGCAAGCTCATCAGGGCGCACTCCTGAGAGAATTGTTTTGGACAAATACTCCAGTGTTAATTTCTCCTGTTCGTTTAGGCTATTCTTGTATTTATCCTTTTCCATTGCCTGCATAAAGGCATAATATGTTTTATATTCTTTAATAATTACCAGTGGATCAATTTCCTGATTTTGATAGAAATCATACAACAGCGGAACCCGTCCTAACCGATTCTTCAGAGAAACATAACTTTCTTTGATCAGAGTTTTCATCCCTTTGATTTTATCGATGGACTTAAATATCTTATCTTTGGAAATCTCATCAAAATGAACAGTTGAAGCCCCTGGTATTGTACTATTTCCACTGATTACATATTTACGGATTACATCAGCGTTATAAGAACGGTCTCCTGATAAAGCTACCGGAATCATAAAGTTATTATTATAATTTCCAATAAAATCCAAAATAACAACATATTCTTTCCCTGGTGCCTTTCTAAGTCCTCGTCCCAACTGCTGAATAAATACAATGGGAGACTGCGTTGGTCTAAGCATAATGACTTGATTCACCTCAACGATATCCACACCTTCATTTAATATATCTCGCGAAAAAATATAATCCAAGGGCTGCATTTCTTCCGTTGCATCTGCTTCATCCATTGCCAGTCTCTCGAATGCTTCCTGCCGTTTTTCTTCATTATCAGCACCACTAAGAGCAATTGTACGGTATCCCAGAGCATTAAACTTTCTTGATAATTCTTCACACTCCTTAACACGACTGCAAAAAATAAGTCCCCTTACACGATCGCCACTGTAGCCATAATATTCCGACTGTTCGATCACATGCCTCACTCTCTCATCACTGGTAAGCTGATTGAATTCCTCATCTGTCAACTTCGCAGCCTGCAATGTTTTATCATCCAGGGAAACAACCTCACTGATGCCAAAATAATGAAATGGACAAAGAAGATTATCTTCCATTGCCTGCTGTAAACGGATTTCATGAGCGATTTGATAATGGAAAATCTCATATATATTTTTGCCTTCCTGATTATCATCTCTTTTATCCGGTGTCGCAGTCATACCCAAAAACAGTTTCGGATTGAAATAATTAATGACCTTGGTATAAATATTGTTAGAACTGTGGTGAGCCTCATCCAAAATAATGCAATCAAAGGCATTTGGCTGATACTGAAACAAATGTGTATCTCTGTTCAAAGTCTCTACTGTTGCAAAAACATAATCCTTTTCATATTCATAGAAGCCTGCTCCCACCAATCCCATTGTCACTTTCTTATCAAAAACTTTTTCAAAAGATTTTTTAGCCTGCTTCGCAAGTGTTACACGGTGAACCAGAAACAATACTCTTTTGAAACCAAGCTCACGCATAGCAAATGCGGATGCATATGTCTTTCCTGTTCCCTCATATGTCAAGTAGGTGACACAAACTTTTTGAAAAACTTTTGCTTGAAAATAAAGGCTTTTTGAACCGTATTCTTTAAAAATCCTATAGAGCGTGTTCCTAAGGTGTCAAAAAATCGGCTTATTGGTGTTAAATAAATGTTCTTATAATTTTGAATACGCCAACAGCTGATCTGGAGGGATAATTACATCATCCTTTATGTAAATGGCAATTTCGCTCCCTAACATATCATTAGATCGGTCAATTGCATGCGAAAGCATCCATTTCTTGATTTTCATACTATCGTCTAATTCGTCCCATCCTTCATATGGAGGATCTCTCCATTCATCTAAATCAAAATTAAATCTATGAATTTGGTCTACCGTTGCATAAAAATCTATTTTGTAGCTTTCAGCTTTTGTTTCCCAAAATTGCTCTACTTTCTTTGCCGCAGGAAATAGCTTCGCTAAAGTCATTAGAAATTCAGGTCTCTCATGAATTCTTGTCCCGTAAGCACGTATATCATCATTCATCATAAATCCATTAACACAAAAATCATAAAAGACTCTATGAGCGATCCTATCAAGCTTTTCTTCCGTTTCTGTCAAAAAGTGTTGCTCACTATAATGTTCATAATCAATGTCATACAGATTCCCATTATAAGATACTGTCTTTTCATGAATATCAAAAGCAATCCCTGCCTTTTTCAAGAGCCTTGAAAAAATTGTATTCTCAGAAAGAACCATCTGCAGATTTTTTAATCCATTCTTTTTTATCTCTTCACATTGATCAAGACTTCCTAAAACATGAAATGCCATCACCTTTATGTCATGGACATTTACTTTAGCGATTCTATCTATATTCCGTTCCCAAAACACTTCAAAATCATTTCCACTATTCATTATCAGTTCTTCAACATACTCATTTGATTTCATCTGTAATAAATCCAAGATGAAGTCAAATGCTGAATTACATGTCCTTAAGTCAAAATCCATGCCTTATCCTTCCCTCTTCACATAATACAGTTCGATATCATACCCCAGTGCTTCCATCATCTGCACAAAAGTCCTATTCACCACACCATCAGGCTTCTTGATTACACGGTTCACGTATGCCTTAGTGGTATCAATCTCTTCCGCCAGCTTCACCTGAGTTTTGCCCTGCTCTATGCACTTTACCTTTACATCAACCTCAATGTTGTTCTTTACCATGAATCTATCCTCTATCGAAATATATCGGTTGTCTTTTTCGTATAATTTATAGTACACCAAAATCTCAATTTTTTCAATTGAAAAGAGGCCCGCCACCTAAGCAGCAAACCTCAAGCACCACAATATTTACTTCCAGATTACTCTAATCTCATTATCTGGATGAACTTCAACTCTCTCAACATACTCATCCATCAGCTCCGGTGTAAGCTTCATCACTACAAAACTATCATGAATCTTCACACGGTTATATTCCCTGGTCTTATCCTCTGCCAGTGACAGCTTCTCCATCAATTCTTCATGCTTCTTCCTGAGTGCTTCCATCTGATCCATCGTTCCATATTATCTCTGGTCTTGAGATTTAACACATTATGCTTCTCATAAAATTATTTGTTCCGTACAACCTTATTAAAAGAACTAATAAATACAATTGTTAATCATATATCCTACAATATAAAACACTGCTCCCAGGTTTCCCCAGGAGCAATGCACCATCAATCGTTCACAATTATTTTTATACAGGGAAGTGCCCGGATCAGTTGGTATGATTCCCTCAGCAAGTGAGCCTGACCAGTGCTTGAATGGTTCATATAATGTTAGTATATTTTTCTATCACTTCATTTTTCAAAGTTGGTCTCGCTGCACTTTACCGTAGATAACTTCCACGAAGCTATGAGACTCGAACTCATCAGACCAACAGAGTACCTGACCAACTCCGCTTCATTAGCGATAAGGCAGCAAAATGTTCTTTCTATTCAACCCAGCTGTTAATTCCTTTATTTTCGGTATATATCACTTGCTTTAAGCAGCCTTCTCTTGAATAACTCATATATTATCAGGAAATCTTTTCATTATCCATGACATATTGTTGATGTCTCTTCACTCTCTCTTCCCAAAATCCAAACTAATCCATCCAGCCCCAGACTTCAGTTTTCCCCATCCTTTCACAGCACCCTTACCATTTTTCACTTCAAACGCAATGGTTTTCTTTTCAATATCAGCGGATTAGAATATGAGCCAATTGATACCGACAAGATGTTTGAATTAATTCGCAGATTACGAACTACCGTAGAATTGCTGAGTGCTATGGAATCTATACGAAAAGATTACCATAAGATTCTGGGATTATCTCTTTACCTGATGCTATCAAATCCCATTGAAATATCTTTTTTCTCTCTTCCTAACCCATATTACACATGTAAGCACTCTCTGCAAGAAAGTTTGGAAAGAGCATATAGTATCCCCACACCAGATTACTTCCAACAAGAGATGTTTTCTAAAGATAGCATCACTATTCCAGATACATTAGTATCCCCATCATTTGAATTGCATGTTCAGCTATATATGGGATGTATGGAAGGAAGCGGTCAAGAAGCACATATAAAAGGTTCTTCAAGTGACCTTTTCAAATCAATGCTATTCTTATACGCACACGGAATAGATGAATCACCTTCAATTCGCAGAACCATAGATCCTATCTTCCATTATTGCTGTGATGTAGGAGCTGTAAAGAATATCAAAAATGATGGTTCCATTGAATATTATGGCACACCAAATACAAGCAAGATTACTTCTGACATGAAAACCAGAATTCTAGAAATTGCAAGGCTTGTAATTGCTGAAGAAATCAATGCCAATATGGGAAGCATCCATCCAATGTATGATGCCGAAAAAATGACTCCATCTTGGCATGTGGATACGCTCATTGGAGGATTGTATTTTTCCATCTTCTATATGAAACCAGATTTGGAATTATTCAGACGTTGTAGACAATGCGGTCAATTTTTTACTGTAAAAGCCACATCTACAAGAAAGGTTTACTGCGATGATCTCTTCCGAAACCGATATCAGCAAAGTATGCATCGTAAAAGAAAAAGAGAAAAAGAAGAAAATCTGTAAACAACAAATCCCCTGTCTCCACCTACTGGTTACAGGGGATCATTTTATTTTTTACTACGTGGCGGAACTGCTAATCTTTTCAATACCGTCTCAATACAATTTGCCAGAGCCACCTTACTCTTAAGAGGATTCCCGGTGTAATGATACATTAAATACCTGGTATCAATAACAATACCCTGGATTCTTTCATAGTTGAGCTTATTTGTTTTCCAATCACTGACAGCTTCTCCTATCGTGCCAACAGGTTCTGTCAAGCCAAAGAAGTTTTTCTTCATGTTATATGGCATGATAAATGCATTGAACAGAGAATCATTGTCTATACTATGTGCCTTTTCAAGGTATTCACCATATGTAACCTGCTTACTAATAGATGAGGCATTCGGAAGATGATCTGGATTTCCCGTCCATCCATACCGATAACACTTTGCATCCAACACATAATATTTTTCGTTGTAAATCATGATGCTATCAGGCATCAGTGGATGCTTTTCTTTGTACTTACCAAAATCCAGCAGCCATCTGGTTCTTGGGAAATACTGATCCTTGTTTTTCTCTCCGAAAGCTCTGTCTATCAGTTTTTCCCACACATGATCAAAATCATCCGTTCCAAAATAGAATGTACTTTCCGATGTTTTTTCGTCCATATATTCTAGCATATCTAACATCCCCTGAAACAGGTTTCTCTTTCGATCGTCGTTTGTATTTCCAAGCTTACTTCTTACGATCTGTATAGATGTTTTTACATCGGGACAGGCTCCAGGTTTTTCTGGCATATAAGGAACATATAGCCATCCAAGTTTCAAAAAAGCTTCATATACGCAAAATCTATTAATCTGCGTGATGGTTTTATTATCATTTGGTGTCGATGATCTTACTGTAAAGTCTGTGTATATCAACGAGCTCACTCCATTGGGAGACTGTTGCACCAATGGAGTCTGATTTCTGAATGTCCTTGGCCAGTGCTGATTTCCCGTAGGACTGGTTCTAAACACTGGATCAGTCTCAATGTAATACTTACCGCCAAGAGAAAAGTAAAACTCCATAACTGCACGATAAGCATTTATAGGAAAATCTACCGTCTGAGGTGCCGCAAACTTGTTAATAGAAAGCAGTCTATCATCTTTTGAAGTAAATTCAGATAAAACCTGTATCAGATGCTTTATGTCCGTTCTGATTTCCTGATCAGTCTCCGGAAGCTGATAGCCTATAGGGAAATAGACCATTGCTTTATCAGAATCAGCTTTAACACCTACAAATCTATCTCCATCTTCATTTGAATTCACATGGCAACGATTACGGATGTCTTCGCCATCAGCTACTTTCAAAGCTGAATCTATGTCCATTGAACATCACCACCTTACTGTTCAGATTCCGGATTTTGTAATGCATCTACCACGTTCTGCTTAAACATCTTGAAGCGCTGGATACCCTCTGCATACATGAATGCTCTGATTACACTTTCAAGACTTCTGTATTCTGTGGTTTCAAAAATAACTTCACGATTGAACTTGAAGGCATCATCCCACAGATATTTGATAACCTTTTCGGGGAATCTACGATTTTGCTTCATAGCAGTTCTGATTTCAGCTAATCGAATATCATCTTCTTTGGAAATAATACCAGCACTCTCTTTTTTGCGTAAAGAATCATATTCTCCAGAAGACAAATCTCCCATTTTCTGATCCTTTTGCAAATCCATAAGACGAACAAAATAAGCTCCAAGACGCTTATCCTCAGAAGAAGACATTCTTACATTGTTTCCTACAATAATGCTGTTTATTTCTGTACAGAATACTTCCCATGTAATACCTGTATCTAAGATTTCAGCATCCGCCAGGTTTCTATCTACAATTTCAAAATTATTCTCAATCAAACGCATCTCCCAACGTCTTTGGAATGCTGTATCTAAGGTAAATACATTCTGATCAGAAGTATTCATCGTTCCGATAATCGAAAGATTTGACGGAATTTTAACTTTGTGTTTAGAATCACCGTAAACAATTTTTGCGATATTTGCATTTGTTATACCATATTCACTCGTTCCAATAGGCATACCATCATCATATTTTTCTGATGCAATCACTTTTCTATCTAACAATTGAAATACTTCTCCAAATATTGCAGGAGCATTACCTCGATTTATTTCTTCAATTACTAGAATATACTCTTCTGTTGGATTCAGATAAGCATCTTTCAAAATATTGGTAAACGGTCCTGCTGTAAATTGATAGCTTACTTGACCATCTTCTGCAACAACCGGTAGTATCTGACCAATAAAATCTGAATATGTATAATCTGGATGGAAAACTAATCTTTCAACATGGGTTCCTTTTTTACAATACTCATGTTCAATAGTCCAACTTTTCCCCGATCCTGGAACTCCATATAATAAAACATTCGTCCCCGTAGATATACGTGTCTTCTCCAGATCATCAAACGAAGCACCTTCCTGATCTGCATCTAAGCTATCTAATCCAATAACTTTAGTTGCATTCAGACGCAATAATGTTTCTACTCTTTTCTGATAATCATCAAGTCTATCTGAAATCACCGATTGAGCCGAAACACTTCCGCCAGAATATTTCAAGTATGGGTTCATACTATCAGATAACAGTGATTTCAATATTCTTAAAGAACCTTTTGCTTCCTTATCTCCATTTACATCTACTGGCTGATTAGTTTCCAATAATTTTCTATAAATGCTATTTTGATTGAAAATCACATCTTTTTCGCCATCAACTAGCTTAAACACTGCTCCCTCAGCTAATGCTGTGAGCAATTTCAATAAAATCAACTCACACTCAGGATCAAATGTGACATCTACTCCTATCCACGACAATAATACCCTTACAAAAGCTGACTCATTACTAGATATTACGCTGTGTATGATATCCATATTAACCGAATAAGCCAGCTTTTTAGGATAACGAATACCACCTGTTCGCTCTGCACTTGCTGCTTTACTTGAATCAACAAAACTTACCTTAGCTAATTTCCATACCAATTCAAATGCAACAATCAATGCTTCCATTTGAGACTTAAAAAGCTGATTATCATTAGCACATGAAATAACTTTCTGAATATCTATGTTCTCTTCTTCACATATCTCTGATAAATAATCTGACAGCCACTGTCTCAATTCTTGCGTTAATACAGTTTCTTTGTCCTTTTGTTCTGAAAAAACAAGTTCTGATGGATGATCAGCACATTCCCACAATAAAACAGAAAGTGCTAATGTGCCTTTAACATGTGGTAGTGACGATTTAATTCCCAATTTCAAATCAAGCTCATCATATGCCATAAGATTGTCAGGTCTATTCATTCTCTATCCCCTCCTTTATATCCTTCATAATTACACTAGCTATTGCAGCAGCAAGTTTGGGTGGAACTGCATTACCCACTTGCTTCATTTGTGATCCTTTATTACCAATAAATCTGAATGTATCTGGAAAGGATTGTATTCTTGCCGCTTCTCTAACAGTTATAGCTCTATCCAAATAAGGATGTGTAAATTTACCAGAAGAAGGTGTATCAAATCTTGTGGTTATAGTAACAGATATTTCATCCTTTCTCATTCTTGTCCAAGTTCCACTATAAATAGATTTTGTTAAATGTTCCTTGGGAAGAACTTCTTTCCCAGCATTGGGAGGAATCATTGCTAAACGCTCCAATGCGAGCTTAGAATGTTTGGTAACAACATGATTAAATAGTTTTCCTGAATCTCTTCTCATTTCCTTTTGATAGTCACTCTCTGGATCTGTACTGTAGGCTTGCTCTTCCTCACCTTCTCCTGAATTCAGATATGCTAAATCACTGATTGCATCCCATATATTAACAAATTTTATACAAGGAACAGGGAGCTGAGGGGCTTCTGAATCACGTTTTCCAATTATTACAGCTCTTCTTCTATTCTGTGGGACACCATAATCGGATGCATTCAGCACTCCCATATTGAGCTGATATCCCATAGAATTAAATAGTGTCTGTATTTCCTGTCGAAAGAAACCGCCTTCCGCTGTTAATAAATTAGGTACATTTTCCATTACAAAATACCTTGGTTTAACTAATTCTACAACCTTTACATAATACTTAAACAAGAAATTTCGTTCATCATGGATAGTTTTCCTTTGTCCTTTTTGAGAAAAACCCTGACAAGGAGGACCACCTATAATTACATCTATTTTCCCTTGAAAATCACCAAAGGTTTTTTCTAAGTCCAATTGTGTAATATCACCAACTACCATTTTAGTGTTTTTGTGATTTACTCGATATGCATTAGCTATTGATTCATCATACTCATTTGCCAATACAACATCAAAGCCTTCTTGTTCAAACCCAAGGGACATTCCTCCTACCCCTGCAAACAAATCGATTACTTTAGGTTTTATCATTTTTATGCCTCCTGGATTCTTTGGCTTGCCATATCAAAATATTCTTTTGATAATTCAATACCAATAAAATTTCGACCTGCTTTTTTGGCAGCAACTCCAGTTGTTCCGCTACCCATAAACGGATCTAATATATTGTCATCTACATTAGAAAGAACATCAACAAAATGGCGCATTAAACTTTCTGGTTTTTGAGTTGGATGTTTTCCATATTTTCGTTCACCATTTGGAGTAACAGAAGTCTCTACAAAATCATGTAAAACAGCCCCATTATTGTTGAATGTTCCTGTTCTGGTTTTATATGTGAAATAAATCCAAGCTTCCGTAGAATTAACAAAGTGTAGATTCATATTTCTTGGCATCGGATTTTTCTTATGCCAAATACCAGTTGTCTTATAATAAAAGCCATATTTTTCTGCTAACTTAATCACAGTTTCAACTTTAATAATAGCCATAAATACAATAATAGAACCACCTTTTTTCATAACTCTTGCGGCAGATTCAAAGAATTGTTCCATTGATTCAGACCATTCAGAAAAATCCATATTATCCCAACCTGCATCACCAAAAAAATTATCTCGCATTTTTTTTAAATTAGTATCTCTGTCTTTCATAAAATTCCCCAAATTATATGGCGGATCGGTAATTATCAAATCTATGGTGTTATCACCTATGGATTTCATAGCTTCTATACAATTGTCGTTATATAAATTAATTACTGACATACTACTTCCTTTCACACATTGAAAAATCAAAATTCATTAATATCAATTCCCTGTTCAAACATCCGTTGATATCTTTCGTACGACATAACCACCGCAATAGGCTTACCGTTTTTCTGAATAAATGCTGTATTATCGTTTTCTACAAGTCCTTTTATAAGTTTTGATGATTGTCCTCTGTTGAACTCTGCTATATTAAGGTGTTCCATTGGGCTTTTCACTCTTTTATCGCTCAATTACTTGTCCTCCATGAAATTACACATAATTATACTTATTACATTATATACAAAAGTAATTACTTTTACAATTCTTTTTACAATATTTTAATCATGTTTATTTACAATCTTAATTACAATTACTTTTATAATGATATAATATTCTTCTTTTTGTACAGTTTTTGATTTTATATGTTATAATTAATATAGATTTTTATACTATATTTAAAAGGAGCGTGATATTATGAGTTTTCTACTTGAAAACATCCAAACACCCTTATCTGAACAGACGGCTTATATATTAGGGGGAATTGTATCCGCCTGTTCTTATAATGAAGAACAATCCGCCTGGTTATTGCCTGTCATTCACAATCCCGGCAAAGTAACATCTACTGATTTACAATCACATCAGAACTCTCTCAAAAAAATACTTTCTGGTATGTATGCAAAGTTTATAAAAAAAACAGATGATAATTACAAAAAATACATGCAACCAAATAAGCAAGGCTTTGTTTTTTTAGTCAGTTCTGCTACAATAAAAACGCCTGAAAATCTCATAGAAACTTTCTCTGAACACATTATGATAGCTTCAGAAAAAGTAAGATGTGCTTTTATTACTGGAGCATTCGATGGGCGTAGTTCTTTGGACAAACATACCCGAATGCTTTCTCTGGACGAAAAACATCCTCTTTGTTCAGATCTAATCATTAACGTATTAAAAAGTCTGAAAATAACCGCTTCAATTAACAAGTCAAGGGATCGCATCACAGGAGGAAATCCACGAAAAAATCAAATCCGTATTTCTGCAGCTGATGTACCTGAATTTGCTAAAACAGTGGGACTTATTTCTCCAACAAGAGTAAAAGATATAGAAAATGCCAGTATTAGTAATTTCATCGAAGAGAAAGACAATAGCTTAAGCGGGCTCATTAAAATAAAAGGACTTCGTTTATCTAAACAACAACGCAAATTAAAAAAAGTAAGTGTTGATAAACGTTCTCACGAAGCAGGAGCCGACCAAAAATTAATTGATGAAATTTCATCAACTAAAATCACAAAGCCAACCAAAGAAGTCTCTTATACTGGTAAACCAAAGAAAAAAATTTCTGCTGTTACTCAATCTCAAACAACAACTTTCCCACGAGACAAAAAGGTTTCACTAAAAGCCTTGAAAATTGCAAATTACACATGTGAGATTGATGCACAGCACCAGACCTTTATAAGAAAAAAAGATGATTTGCCATATACTGAACCGCACCATCTTGTTCCGATGGCATATTCTGACGATTTTGATGTTTCTTTAGATATCGAAGAAAACATCGTATCGCTCTGTAGTACATGTCATAACCAGGTGCATTACGGAAAGGATATCGAAATAATACTTAAGCCATTATATGAGCGTCGAAAAGATCTTCTTGCACGTGTTGGTATTTACATTACTTATGCCGAACTATTAAAAATGTATAAATAATAGCACGCATGATATCTCAAATATTGAGGTATCATGCTTTTCTACCATTCATCGGTAGTGTAAAATAGTTTGTGTTTTTGGTAAAAAATAACTCCTTTTTGGTAAGAATTTAGATATGACAATTCTTATCGAAAAGGAGTATTTTTTATGGCAGTTGCAAAAGAACAAATTCGACAGATCATCTCAGAAAACAACATTAATAGCGTTGCAGATATATACACGCTTCTGAAAGACAGTTTCAAGGATATCCTGCAGGAGCTGATGGAGGCAGAACTGGATGCAACTCTTGGCTACGAGAAAAACCATAAGGGAGATCTACAGACAGACAATAAAAGAAATGGTCATTCTACAAAAAACTTAAAGAGTCAATACGGTGAATTTCAAATCGACGTACCAAGAGACCGTAACGGTGAGTTTGAACCAAAACTCATCCCTAAATACCAGAGAGATATTTCCGGGATTGAGGAAAAAGTGATATCTTTATATGCCCGTGGTATGAGTACACGTGACATCCACGACCAACTCCAGGATCTTTATGGAATTGAGCTATCAGCTGAAATGGTCAGCAAGATCACAGACAAAATACTTCCTCAAGTTAAGGAATGGCAGTCCCGCCCTCTGAACCCAGTTTATCCGTTTGTCTTTATAGACCGTATTCATTATAAAGTACGTGAGGATGGCAGAATCCTGAGTCGTGCTGCGTATGTAGTTCTTGGCGTTACAGTGGAGGGATACAAAGATATCCTCAGCATCACAGTAGGCGCAAATGAAACCAGCAAGTTCTGGCTTGGGATGCTTAATGATCTTAAGAACCGCGGAGTAAAAGATGTCCTTTTCTTCTGCGTGGATGGTCTTCCGAGTTTTAAAGAAGCTATTCAGGCAGTTTATCCGCAGGCAGAGATCCAGAGATGTGTGATCCATATGCTACGCAATTCTTTCAAATATGTAAATTATAATGATCTGAAAAAGTTTTCCTCGGATTTCAAAGAAGTGTACAATGCTCCGAACGAAACAGCCGCTTTAACAGAGCTGGAGAACATGAAAGAAAAATGGGGGAAGAAATATCCGTACGCGATCAGTAACTGGGAAAATAATTGGGAAGATGTAAGTTCCTTTTTCCAGTTTTCTAATGATATCAGACGCATTATGTACACGACAAATATCATAGAAGGATTGAACCGCCAGTATCGGAAAGTCACGAAAACGAAAAGCGTATTCCCAAGCGATTCTGCATTAGAAAAGATGCTGTATCTTGCCAGCGAGAACGTAGTCAAAAAGTGGACGCAGAGATACCGGAACTGGGATCAGGTATTGAATCAGCTGATAGTCCTTTACGGAGAACGGCTTACTGCTTATCTGTAAGAGAAAAGAAAAGCAGGAATGGGAAGCTCTTTTAAGCCCCTCATTCCTGCTCTCTGTCTATTCCTTCGGCATTTATATTATTGCCAGAAATTTCCGATCCTATTCCAGAGGTCGGGTGTGGGCAGAGCCCACAAAAGGCAATAATCATGATGCCTTACTTGTCATGCAAAAAAATCGAAAATGATGTATATAATTTTCCTACATGGCAATACTGTAAGTACAAAGATATATTCGACAGCCGCATAATCATTAATTCGACAGCAAAATTTTACATATCTATTTCTTATCAGAAAGATTTACTTTCCATAGACACAAGAATTTTTACACCCTCGGATTGTACCATTTTTTTCCTCTTTGAAGTCCATGTAGCAAATTGGGTCGGATAATCAATTATTATAACTACATCCTGCAATTGTTTGGAAACTATATTCTGCACTGATCTGAGCAAGTACATCTGCCAAAACTGTTCCGTCAATGTTTTCAAGCTGTAATAAAGTCTCTTCCGGACACATTTTGTTATTTTCAAGAATCCCATCAATCGTTTTTACTCTGTCATAATACCTTGCTTTTTGATTTTTTTCATTCTGCCCGTCTACATAGTCTGAATATTTTTCAACACAATATGCCTTTTCCACTTCTGCAAAAGTAAATTTTACTCTTTCATTTTTATCATTTAGCGGACTATAACCTTGATAGCAAGCATTGGAAGAAAAGATTGAAAAAGCAGAGGCTGATGTGATTGCAGTGAAGAAAAAGTATGACCAGGCAACAGCAAATCTGAAAGAACTGTTAGACAAGCGGGATGCCATAAGAAAAGAAGAGATTCTGTCAGCAGTTGTAAAAAACGAGTGGCAGTCATATGAGGAGATTATGAACTTTTTAAATGTAGGATCAGATGGAGAAAAGAAGGAAAAATAGAATTATTTTGAGTCACAGATATAGCGACACTCGATTTAGGCGAAAAAACTGGAAGTTCACAATAAAATAAGTATTGACATAAAAAAACTAAAGCCATATAATAGTTAGGCAACTAATGGATAGCAACCTAACTATTATATGGCTTTGCTATAGTATGGGTACTGATTTTAGGAGGTTATTAGCAGTTAAATATAAATTATAAAATTATATAAGCACATGTTGAGT
>ENA-OPBM01001089-OPBM01001089.1-human-gut-metagenome-genome-assembly--contig:-NODE-1089-length-17849-cov-3.442340_pt1 | contig 17849 bp, 17 predicted proteins | sample MGYA00241069_ERZ501454 | MGnify/ENA primary metagenome ERZ501454 (study PRJEB25962, sample SAMEA2042625) | human gut metagenome | biome: human gut; feature: human-associated habitat; material: faeces... | reverse complement strand
TAGAAGAATAAATGAACTTGAAGAGGCAAGATGAATTGCCTCTTCTTTTCTTACAGAATAAATAGAAATACTTTAGGATTTATTAAGATATGAAAGATAGATTTTTGGTATCATAAAGAAGAAGGAAGGTGGAAGGGTATGAAACGATTCCGTATTATTATGTTGAGTGTTGTGCTTTGTGTTATCTTCACAGGCTGTAAAGGAACCATCAGCAACGATGTAGAGATCGACTATGGAGTTTCCACAAAGTATTCCAGACTAGAACTTGAAGAAGCGGTTAACGTAATAAAAAAAGATTTTGTACGATCATTTGAAGATTGTACGATGGAACGTTTGGTGTATGCCGGGGATAAACAATCAAAAGAACATGGAGAGTACTATACAAAAGCAGATACCCTTTTGTTTTTCATGGATTATAAAACCGGCAACTTTAGCAGTGATACATTAAATAAAAACAGTGAATATCCTGAAATGTACGAGGCCCCTTCTTTTTTTGAACCTACATCGACTTTAACGGGAACCCAACATCGCAGGCCGGATGTCAGGCCGTCATTATGCAGCGGAAGACAGAAGGTCTGTTGAGGATACCCACCTAGCTGCGGCTAGGCGTCAATGGGAAGGGAACGGCATTTCGGGAACTGTAAAAATGAGCCGTAGAAAGGCTCTTTTTTATTATCTTTTGGATTTAATATTATTTTATGATACGGGAGGTTGGAAACAATGAGTGTTTCTGAAAGAAAGTTCGGTGTATTACAGACTGGGGAAACAGTAAAAATTTTTCATCTGGAAAACAAATCCGGGGCATATGTGGAAGTGACAGATTTTGGAGCAATCCTGGTTAAGGTCTGCGTACCTGATAAAGATGGTACTTTAACAGACGTAGTACTTGGATATGATGATCTGGCATCTTATGAAGTAAATGGATGCTTTTTCGGTTCAACCATCGGCAGAAACGGAAACCGCATCGGCGGTGCGAAATTCTCTGTCAATGGCAAAGAAGTAGTTCTTGCTCAGAATGAGAATGACAATAATCTTCACAGCGGTCCTGACGGATTTGAAAAAAAGCTCTGGAAAGTGGCTGAGATTTCCGATGATAAAAACAGTGTTATATTTAACCGTATAAGTCCGGATGGCGAGAATGGTTTCCCGGGAGAATTTGATGTGTCTGTAAAATATGAGTTTACGGAAGACAACGAACTGAAGATCCATTATCAGGGAATCTGCGATGAGCCGACAGTTGCCAATATGACAAATCATTCTTATTTCAATCTGAATGGTGAGGGAAGCGGAACCGCCATGGATCAGTATCTTACAATCCATGCAAAATATTATACACCTGTAGCCGACAGTCATTCCATTCCTACAGGAGTGTATGAGGAAGTTGCAGGGACTCCCATGGATTTCAGAACTGCCAAACAGATCGGGCAGGATATTGAAGCAGAATTTGAGCAGCTGAAATTCACAGGCGGATATGACCACAATTATGTGACAGACAACTATGCAAAAGGAAACAGAAGACTGATCGCAACCGCATACAGTGATAAAACCGAAATTGCCATGGATGTCACTTCCGACTGTCCATGTGTACAGTTTTACGCAGCAAATTTTGTCGAAAATGAACATGGTAAAAATGGTCATACTTACAATAAGCGGGATGCTTTCTGTCTGGAAACGCAGGTTGAACCGAATGCGGTCAATGTTGAAGATTTCCACTCCCCGATTCTTAATGCAGGTGAACAGTATGATTCTGTGACTGCTTATCATTTCTACATCAGAAAGTAAAAATCTGACCATAAAACTAATTACATATTGATCCGGTTTTTTTCATATCTACAGCGTTCCAGCATGAAAAGAACCGGATTTTATTATCCATAATTCATGTTTGTCATAACGGCAGTTTCATGGTATGATAGTAAACAGAGATATTCGAAACAGTTATCTTTATAATTACAGCAATCACCATAAATGCATTATCAGAAATGACTGCTGTAAAATAACAGAATGGAGACATATATGAAAAAGAAAAATAAAACCCGGTCTGTTACAGGGCTTTTATTCGGGTTTATGGAACGTGTATCCGGAGATCACGTAGGAGCTTATGCGACACAGGCAGCGTATTTTCTGATCATGTCTTTTATTCCCTGTATTCTGTTTCTGACTACACTGGTACGGTATACACCTCTGACCTATAATGTAGTCAGGGATGCGATCGTTGCTTTTATTCCGGAGAATCTGCAGAGTTTTGTTCTGGGGATCGTGGTAGATGTATACAAAAGAAGTACTGCAATTGTCCCTTTGTCAGCAATTGTGGCACTGTGGTCTGCCGGAAAAGGAATGCAGTCTATCATCAATGGATTAAATACCATTTATCACGTAAAAGAAACCCGTAACTGGCTGTTAACCAGAATTTATGCAGTATTCTATACTTTATCACTGGTGATTGCGGTAATCGTGTCTCTGCTTATGCTTGTACTCGGAAATGAAATACAGAAAGTTGTATCAAGATATATTCCTTTTCTTGGAAGAGTTCTGGGAAAAATACTGGGGGCAAGAGCACTGTTGGTATTTGGTGTGTTGTTTCTGGTTTTTCTTATGTTGTATAAGGTTCTTCCGAACAGAAAAGCCACATTCAAAAGCCAGATTCCCGGAGCCTTGATCATAGCAGTTGCATGGTCGATATTTTCATACGGATTCTCTTTTTATTTTGAGATTTTTCCGGGATTCAGTAATATGTACGGAAACCTTGCGACGATCATCATGGTCATGGTATGGTTGTATATCTGTATGAATCTTCTGTTATACGGTGCAGAGATCAATGCTTATTTTGAAAAAGAATTCCGGATTGCACATAAATCGGTACAGGAACTGCTGGCACATGAAAAAGAAAAAAAGCAGCAGGAAAATGAATGAATTTTAGCTACGTTGTGAACATGGCAGTCAGGGGGCTTTTTATTGTAAAGCCTTTCTGAGTGTGCTATAATAAACCATAATTTTGGAGAAACAAAAAGGAATCAGTTCTATGATCGTTGTATATTTGATATTTTTGGCTGTCATTCAGGCTGTGACGGAATTTCTTCCTGTCAGCAGCCTGGGACATTTATGCATATTGGAACAATATATGGGAATCGGCCACGAAACCGGATTGCTGTCAGAAACGATGCTCCATCTTGGAAGTGCGGCAGCAATTATATTTTTGTTCCGCAAAGATTTAAAAAAAATCGGACTGGGACTTCTGGGGATGTTTATGGATATGATCGGTAATCTGAATCTATATATCCATAACAAGAAGACAGGGGAAAATTTGGGCTATGCCAGAATAGTCACCGGAACATATCGGAAAACAGGTGCACTTCTTGTGATTTCCATGATTCCAACAGCACTTCTGGGACTTACAGGAAAACGGCTGGCTCTTCTGGCCGCAGACTCTCAGATTGTTCCGGGAATCGGATTTTTACTTACAGGCGTATTTCTTCTGGTAACAGATCTGAATAAATCCGGTGGAAAAAAGGGACCGAGAGAGGCTTCTTATGACAGCGCCATGTGGATTGGAATTTGTCAGGGGATTGCTGTCTTTCCGGGGATTTCCAGAATGGGATTTACGTTATGTGCTGCACTGTTATGCGGATATAACCGCAAATTTGCGGTTCGTTTTTCTGTTTTTATGAGTCTGCCTGCTATCATAGGTGCTTTTTTTACGGAAATCGGAAATTTTGGTGCTTCTGAAATGACGGCAGGACTTGGGTTTACCTATGTATTTGCAATGATCATCGCCGGTTTTGCGGGATGTCTTGTTATCCGAAATACAATAGCCATGACTCAGAATATAAAATTACGCTATTTTGCATATTATTCATTTATAGTCGGTATTATTACACTGGCATTAAATTTTGCCCTGTAAAGGGAAGATATTTACGAGAAGATCAAGGAGGGGAGCCTTAGAATGGCAGCATCAAAGAGTAAGAATACCGGGCATTCGGGAAGAAATACAAAAAAGAAGACAGCAATGGAACAGGAAGTCGGCAGATTTCAGACAGAAATCATATTATTTGTGATTTTGGCCGCATGTGTAATCCTGATGGCAAGCAATTTTGGAGCAGGTGGTTTTGTGGGAGATGCGATCAGTAATTTCTGTTTCGGACTGATGGGACTGATGGCATATCTGTTTCCTATCGTATTTTTCCTTGAAGCAGCATTTATTCTGATCAACAAAACAAACCGGCTGGCATATAAGAAACTTGCAGCGGCGTTTGTGATGTTTCTGTTTCTGTGTGGGGCAGCGCAGCTTCTCACAGACGGATATATGCAGAGTACAACTTTGCTGGATTATTATGCTTTAAGCGCAGATTATAAAACAGGCGGTGGTCTGATCGGAGGAGCGATCTGTATTTCTGTCACATCTGCTTTTGGAACTATCGGCGGATATGTGATCATTATACTGGCATTTGTTGTATGTATGATCATTATCACACAGCGCTCTCTGCTTGATTTTGTAACGCGGCTGGTTATAAAGGTGTGTGATTTTGTAAAAGACAGACATATGCGCTATATGCAGGGGCAGCCTGAACGTGAGCGATATAGAGAAGAACGTGCCAGAGAACGTCAGCTTATAAGAGAACAGCGGCGTGAAGAAAGAGTCCGCAGACTGGAGGAAGAAATTGGCGATGATGAATTTTCAGATGATGACTTTCTCATGGATCCTTCGGAAGCAAAAAAAATGAAAAAAGGCGGCTTTCTGGAAGGAACCAAGCTGACAGGCTATTCTGAACAGAAGCCAAAGAAAAAGGGGAAACTTCTGAAAAAAGCAACAGATGCAGATAAAGCAGCAGCAGAAACAGCCGAAGCTGCGGAGAATACCGAGAACACAGGGATTAAATCCTCTGATGATGCGGATAATAAACCATACATCGATGCTCCGATGAATTTTGAGATTCACAGAGCGGATACATCCCCGGATACATACGAGGCAGATAATGAATCACAACAGCAGGAAGACCTTCCATTTGAAGATGCTGTCACTGACCGGAAGAAATCTGTGGTTTCAGAACCGGAGGAAGATCTGCCCCCTTTTCAGGATGAGAAGGCAGTGCGGCCGCCTTCGAAAAACCCCAAATCTTCTGAAAAGGAGATACAGAGCGGAATTGTAAACATTCAGCATGAGATCACCCGACAGGAAGCAGCCGTAAAAAAAGAATATAAATTTCCAGCCTTAAATCTGCTGAAGAAAGGAAGCAGCAAAGCTCAGGGGGATTCTGATGCCTATCTGCGTAAGACTGCAAAAAAACTCCAGGAAGTACTTCACAATTTCGGCGTGAACGTGACTGTCATTAATGTGAGCTGCGGACCAACAGTTACCCGTTATGAACTTCAGCCCGAGATGGGAGTGAAGGTCAGCAAAATTGTAGGTCTTGCAGATGACATCAAACTGAATCTTGCCACTCCTGATATCCGTATTGAAGCACCGATCCCCGGCAAAGCAGCAGTGGGCATTGAGGTTCCCAATAAAGAGAACAGTACGGTTATGCTCAGAGATCTGCTCCAGTCAGAAGAATTTCAGAAGGCAAAATCCAAACTTTCTTTTGCAGTAGGAAAGGATATTGCAGGTAAGACTGTAGTTGCGGATATTGCCAAAATGCCACATCTTCTCATCGCAGGTGCAACCGGTTCAGGTAAATCAGTATGTATCAATACACTTATCATCAGTATCCTGTACAAGGCAAATCCGGATGAAGTAAAGCTTATCATGATCGATCCTAAAGTAGTAGAGCTCAGTGTGTATAACGGAATTCCACATTTGTTTATTCCGGTTGTGACAGATCCGAAGAAAGCAGCAGGCGCATTAAACTGGGCAGTACAGGAGATGACAAACCGTTACAATACATTTGCGGAGTACGGTGTCCGTAATCTGGATGAATATAATAAAAAAGCAGAGCAGATCAAGGCGGCAGGAGCTGAAGAAGAACCTGTGAAAATGCCGCAGATTGTGATCATCGTGGATGAGCTTGCAGACCTTATGATGGTTGCGCCCGGAGAGGTGGAGGATGCTATCTGTCGCCTGGCCCAGCTTGCACGTGCGGCGGGTATCCATCTGATCATTGCCACACAGAGACCATCTGTAAATGTTATCACCGGTCTGATCAAGGCGAATATGCCTTCCAGAATTGCTTTCTCTGTATCTTCCGGTGTGGATTCCAGGACAATTCTGGATATGAACGGAGCCGAGAAGCTTCTTGGAAAAGGTGATATGCTCTTTTATCCTCAGGGATATCAGAAGCCTGCAAGACTTCAGGGTGCATTTGTATCTGATGATGAGGTAAGTGCTGTGGTTGAATTTCTTGCAGATAAAAATCCGGGTGTCCAGTATAACCAACAGATCGAGCAGCAGGTAAATTCTCCTGTAACAACAGGTATGTCCGGAGATGAAAGGGACATCCATTTTGAAGAAGCAGGTAAGTTTATCATAGAGAAAGAGAAAGCTTCTATTGGCATGCTGCAGAGAATGTTTAAGATTGGTTTCAACAGAGCGGCAAGAATCATGGATCAGCTCTGCGACGCAGGTGTAGTGGGACCGGAAGAGGGAACAAAACCGAGAAAAGTTCTTATGTCTATGGAGGAGTTTCAGAATTATCTGGAAAATCAGTAAGTGAGGACTGTCTATGAAATGTCCTAAATGTCATAAAGAGGTGGAAAAAGGCTCTCTGTACTGCCCCTACTGCCTTGCGGAGATACCCTGGGTAAGAGAATTCAGCACAGTGGAAACTCTGATGAAAAAGGAGCAGCAGAACCGCCCATCCGAAAAAAAACAGAAAACAGAAATTATAAAATATTTCAAACATCCAAAAAGAAGAAAGCTGAAATTCAGCAGAAAACAGCTTCTATGTCTGCTTCTGTGTGCGGCGACACTGCTGGGGTTCTTTTGTTATCGGCAGTTAAATACTTTTTCTGCCTTATATTCCAGGGCAAAAAAACAATATGCACAGCAAAACTATGAAGAAGCACAGCGGATTGCAGAAAATGCTCTGGATAAAAATCCCAAAAATGAAGCCGCCAATCTTCTTCTGGCCAAAAGTATGGAGAAATCAGGCGATAAACGATCTGCACTTCTTGTTTTGCGCCCGTTTATCCAGAACAAAACTGCGGGAACAGGAATATATAAAGAGTATGTGAAGCTTCTTACACAGGAGGGAAAGACCAACGAAGTCAGACTGATCCTGAAATCTGCTGACAGAGAGGTGCAGAATGCCTGCGCAGAATATATCTGCGAAACACCTGTATCAAATCCTGCCCCCGGAACCTATACTACAACGCAGACTCTGAAACTGGAAGGTAACTGCCAAAAGATTTATTACACATTAGATGGAAGCACACCTACCAGAAAGAGTAAAGTATATACAGAACCTATTATTCTGAGGGAAGGCACAAGTGAATTAAAAGCCTTTGGTGTAAATGATAAAAACATCGAAAGTGATGTGATCAGCAGAAAGTATGTGATTGTTTTAAATGCACCGAAAGCCCCTAAGGTAACACCTAAATCAGGGGATTACAATAAAAAAACAGAGATTAAGATCACTGTTCCGGATGGATGTAAGGCATATTATGCATTTGATTCTGAACCGGATCTTAACAGTACTGTTTATGAACAGCCAATCTCCATGCCTGTGGGTTACCATAGGCTGAATGTTATTCTTGTTGCAGCAAATGGCAAGACCAGTAAAATGACTGCTATGGAATATTATCTGCAGTACTAAAAATACTGTGATTTTATCGCTGATTTTATTAAAATAGAAGGAAGAAGATCATGGAAATCCGTATTGTTACAGTTGGAAAGATCAAAGAAAAATATCTATGTGACGGAATCGCAGAATATGCCAAACGGCTGAGCAGATACTGCAGGCTGACTTTCTGTCAGGTAGCAGATGAAAAAACACCGGATAAAGCGTCAGAAGCACTGAACACACAGATTAAAAATACAGAAGGCGAACGTCTGATGAAACATATACGCGAACAGGATTATGTTATCGCACTGGCAATTGACGGAAAAACGCCGGATTCTGTAGAACTCTCTCAAAAAATTGAGAAACTGGGAGTTTCCGGTATCAGTTCCATTGCATTTGTGATCGGAGGTTCCTTAGGACTGAGTGAGAGTGTTCTGAAACGTGCAGATTATAAACTCAGCTTTTCCAGAATGACTTTTCCGCATCAGCTGATGCAGATGATCCTTTTGGAACAGATATACAGAAGCTACCGCATTATGAATCACGAACCCTACCATAAATGAACGAATGTACCAACAAGTCCAAAAGAAAGAAGAAAACTATGAACACAGAAAAATTTGAAGAATTCATTTCACAGTACCCGATTTTTGAATACCGCATACTGGACACAAAAGATATTACAATTCAGGAACGCGTGCGCACGATCTGCCAAGAAGAATGCGAACGTTATGATTCTACCTGGGCCTGTCCCCCCGCAGTAGGAACCCTGCAGGAATGTGAAAAAAAAATAAAAAGTTATCCTCAGGCTGTCTTCTTTTCCAGTGTAGCAGAAGTTTCGGATATCATGAACATGGAAGAAATGCTTTCTACAAGACGGGCACACGAGGACCTGACTACAGAGGTGGGAAAATATCTGAATAAAGAAGGGTATGAAACTTATATCCTGTCTACAGAATCCTGTGATATCTGTGGAAAATGTGCCTATAAAGAGGGAAAGCCATGCAGATATCCTGATCGGATGCATCCATGTCTGGAAAGTCATGGTGTAGTAGTAAATGAGATTGTAGAGCGTGAATCTATGGAATATAATCTGGGTGGAAATACAATTCTGTGGTTTTCTATGGTTTTGTTTCGATGATTGCTGCTGAAACGTGTTTTAAAGAAAGTTCTTCCGGCATAGACTGATAGTAAAAGCCGGGGGAACTTTTTTTATGAAAAAAGCAGGACAATGGAAAAACCGGATGGTGCTGGCATTAGAACTTCCGCCTGATCTGGCATATAATGAAACGATCGTCACACTGACCGGTCAGACGGAAGCTGTTATCGAAAATTATAAATCTGTTTTTAAATATACACCTTCTGAAATTGTGATACAGTCTTTTTGCGGAAAAGTGACCATATCCGGGAAAAATCTTGAAATCCGCTGGTACAATTCCAGTGCAATGAAAGTGACGGGAAGTATTTATGATATAAAAGCGGGTGACAGCGAATGTTGAAATTTTTGAAATTAATATATGGTTATGTGATCATCCTTGTAAGAGGAGAAAATCTGGAACGCTTTCTGAATCTCTGCAAAAGCAGAAAAGTTTATATGGAAAAGATCCGGTACAGAGAGGACGGCCAGCTTATGGCACAAATGCAGGCCGCTGATTTCTTTCGCCTGAGACCTCTCCGGAATAAAACAGGTGTACATATTCAGATCATACAGAGACGGGGAATGCCCTTCTTTTTTTTAAGGAATAAAAAAAGAAAGGCTTTTTTTACAGGCATGATTCTGGGAGGTATCCTGATATTTTTTTTGACAGGGAGAATCTGGAATATCCACATTGAAGGAAATGTCAGAAACAGTACCGGAGAAATCCTCGATTTTCTGGATAAGCAGGATATAAACCATGGGATGTCCAAAAAAAAGATCAACTGTTCAGAAGTTGCAGCAGCTGTACGGAAAAATTTTCCGGAGATTACCTGGGTATCTGCCAGAATAGAAGGAACCCGTCTGATTCTTAATATCCAGGAAGGAATTATCCCCAAAAAAACCAACAGTAATACCTCACCCTGTAATCTGCTCGCAGACAAGGACGGAGTGATCACAGATATGATCGTCCGAAGGGGCATACCGGTAAAAAAGCCCGGGGATTCCTGCAAAAAAGGGGAACTTCTGGTATCCGGGGAACTTCATATCATGAATGACAGTCAGGAAGTCCTGCGAAAGGAATACGTTCATGCAGATGCGGATATTTTTATTTCCAGACAAATTTCCTATTATCAGGAATTTCCATTAAAATACCGTACAGAAATCCCTGCCGGCAAAAAGAAAAAAGAAATGTATTTCCGGTTTGGGCACTGGTATCTGGGATTGTATCCGGCATTACATACAGGTCAGAAACGTATCACAGAGGAAATTCCTCTGCGTATCACAGAAAATTTTATACTTCCTGTATGGATCGGATGGACCGAAACTACTGATTATACAATAAAAGAAGAAACCTATACCAGGAAAGGAGCCGAGAAGGAAGCTGTGCGAAGATTTCATCAATATGAAAAGAAGCTGCTTCAAAATGGCATTAAGATCAGTGAAAATCATATTACTACCAGGCTGACAGAATCTCTGTGCATTACCGGAGGAACCCTGCTTATCATCGAACAGACAGGCGAAAAAAGCCGGATAACATAAAATTCCATAAAAATTTGTATTTAAAAAGTTGCAGGGAGGTGTTACAATGGATGCATCTGGTTTTAACCGGACTTTGATTATCGTCCATAAACGAGGCAATAATCCATTATTAACTTATCAACAGGAAAGGACATCACAGGATGGCTGGCAATATTATTGAATTACACACAGAAGTCCCCGCAGAACTGGAAGCAAATGTATTTGGCCAGTTTGATGAGCATCTTAAGCTGATCGAGAGAACACTGAATGTGACAGTGATCTCCAGAGACGGAATCCTTAAGATACTTGGCAATGAACAGAATGCGGCTTCTGCGAAGAAACTGATAGAAGAACTGACAGTACTTGCAAAAAGAGGCAACACGATCACGAAACAGAATGTCAATTATGCTCTTTCTCTGGCAATGGAACAGAGAAACGAAGTTCTCACAGAAATAGACAAAGATTTTATCTGTAACACCATACAGGGCAGACCTATCAAGCCCAAAACACTGGGGCAGAAAGATTATGTAGAACAGATACGCAAAAAAATGATCGTGTTCGGTGTAGGTCCTGCCGGTACCGGCAAGACCTATCTGGCGATGGCAATGGCTGTCACAGCCTTCCGAAATGAGGAGGTCAGCAGGATCATCCTGACACGTCCTGCTATTGAGGCCGGTGAGAAGCTGGGATTTCTTCCGGGAGATCTGCAGAGCAAGGTAGATCCTTATCTGAGACCACTCTATGATGCACTGTACCAGATCATGGGAGCGGACAGCTTTGCGAAAAATATGGAGCGCGGCCTGATCGAGGTTGCACCGCTTGCATATATGCGCGGACGTACACTGGATAATGCATTTATCATTCTCGATGAAGCACAGAATACTACTCCGGCACAGATGAAGATGTTCCTGACACGTATCGGATTTGGTTCCAAGGTTATCATCACCGGAGATGCCTCACAGAAAGATCTTCCAAGAGATACCACATCCGGACTTGACGTGGCAATGAAAGTACTGAAAAAAATAGACGACATTGGCTTCTGCCAGCTTACCAGCAAGGATGTTGTCCGTCATCCTCTGGTACAGCAGATTGTACAGGCTTATGATGCCTATGAGAAGAAACAAAAACCTGAAAGACCGGCAAGACGCAGAAACGGGGTAAATGAACGATGAACATGCAGATTGATTATGAGACAGAGCGTGAACTGGGGATCGACTATGAGACACTGGCAGTAAAGGTAGCTGACAAGGTTCTTGAAATGGAAAAATGTCCCTATGATGCACAGGTGAATCTTGTACTTACAGATAACGAAGAGATTGAGAGAGTTAATACTGAGTTTCGCGATATCGCAAGACCTACGGATGTTTTATCCTTCCCTATGATTCCTTTTGAGACACCGGCAGGATATGATATTGTGGAGGAAGATGAATCTTACTTTGATCTGGATACAGACGAACTTCTTCTTGGAGATATCATGATCTCAGTTGACAAGGTATTTGCGCAGGCAGAGGAATACGGACACAGTGTGACAAGAGAATTCTGTTTTCTGGTTGCACACAGTATGCTGCATCTGCTGGGATATGACCATATGACTCCCGGGGAAGCGGCAGTCATGGAGGCAAAACAGGCGAAAGCCCTGGAGGAGCTTGGGATTACACGCTGATCTTCAAATTCTGTTATTGCAGGCAATTTCTGATGGATTTTGTCTCGTAACTGTAAAGACACTGAACAGTTACAAAAATATATTTATATGGAGTAACAAAAAGATGAATTACCGGGAACGACTTAAAGATAAAAAACGTATTGTAATTAAGATCGGTTCTTCTTCCCTGACTCATTCGGAGACAGGAAGACTGAACCTTCGCAAACTGGAAGTGCTGGCAAGAGAGCTCAGTGACCTTCGCAATCAGGGAAAAGATGTCATACTGGTTTCTTCAGGAGCTATAGCAACAGGTGTGGCAGCTCTTGGAATGCATGAGAAACCCACAGAACTGAAAGGAAAACAGGCATGTGCAGCAGTAGGACAGGCCAGACTGATGATGATTTATCAGAAACTTTTTTCTGAATATAATCAGCTTTCCGCTCAGATCCTTATGACCAAAAATACTATGGTTAATAATGTTAACCGAAAGAATGCTCAGAATACTTTCAATGAACTGCTCAGTCTGGGAGTGATTCCCATTGTAAACGAGAATGACTCCATTTCCACCTATGAGCTTCAGAATCTGGAGAAATTCGGAGATAATGATACATTGTCTGCAATGGTTGCCGCACTTGTACGGGCAGATCTGCTGATTCTGTTATCAGATATTGATGGTCTTTTTACAGATGATCCCAATACTAATCCTGATGCAAAATTCATTGATGTGGTAGAAAATCTGGATGATAATCTGCTTAACATGGGAAAAGGTACTTCTGGAAGTAAGGTAGGAACCGGCGGAATGGCTACTAAGCTGACAGCAGCACAGATCGCTTCTGCAGCAGGCGTAGATATGGTGATCGCAAACGGAGCCGATTTCCATATTATCCATAAGATCACAGAGGGACGCAAGTACGGTACGCTGTTTGTAAGCCAGTCCAAAGAAGAAGTTTATCTGATCGATATTATTGACAGACTGTTATAATACCGGAAATTTACCGGTGCCAAATGACATTCACAGAGTAAATGGCTGTGTTTACAGACAGACTGCCGCAGACAAAAAACAGGAGGAAGAACTATGGAAGTTGAGAAAATCGACCGCATTAATGCACTTGCACATAAAGCCAAAAGTGTGGGGCTTACTGAAGAAGAGAAAAAAGAAAGAGAACTGCTGCGCAAGGAATATATTGCATCTGTCCGCATGAACCTTCGCGCTCAGCTGGACAATGTGGATGTTCAGCAGGAAGACGGAACAATCATTAATCTGGGTGAAAAATATGGAATCAAAAAAAGACATTAGAAAGAAGATTTTCGCAGAAAGAAAGCTGCGCACAGATGAACAGATAGAGGCAATGAGCCGCACGATCACTGACAAAGTGACCGCACTTCCTGCATTTAAGAATGCGAACCGCATTCTGGTATATGCAGATTACAATCATGAAGTTGTCACAGAGTATCTTATAAAAGAAGCATGGAAGGCCGGCAAGGAGGTTGCGGTTCCCAAGGTTGTGGGAAAGGATATGGTATTTTATAAGCTGACAGACTTTGCCCGGCTGGAACCCGGATATTTTGGGATTCCTGAACCTGTATCGGGAGAGATCGTCAACTGGTCAAAGGCTCTTATGATCATGCCAGGAGTGGCTTTTGACAGAGCAAACCACAGAGTCGGATACGGCGGTGGTTTCTATGACCGTTATCTTGAGAAACATCCGCAGCTTGAAAGAGTTGCCATTGCATTTTCTTTTCAGATGTTGCCGGAGGTTCCCACAGAACCTACTGATATCTGTCCGCAGATCATAGTAACAGAAGAGGAGATATGCTATCTTACTGACTGAAAGGGGACCTGATCATGAATGAAATGCTGAACCGCCTTGGCATAAATGCGAAGGCAGCTGAAACAGAAATGAGAAATCTTTCTACAAACCAAAAGAATGAAGTACTTCTTGCAGTAGCAGACAAACTGGTAAAGGATGCACAGACTCTGATCAATGCCAACAGACTGGATGTGGAAACCGGAAAAAGGAATCATATGCCTGAGGGGCTGATCGACAGGCTTCTTCTCACAGAGAGCAGGATTGAAGGAATGGCAGAGGGCCTGCGCCAGGTAGCAGCCCTGGATGATCCTGTCGGGGAAGTAACCGGGATGAAAAAACGCCCAAACGGACTGCTGATCGGGCAGAAGAGAGTACCTCTTGGCGTGATCGGAATTATCTATGAAGCAAGACCGAATGTAACTGCGGATGCATTTGCACTCTGCTTTAAGACCGGTAATGTAGTAATCCTAAAGGGTGGAAGTGATGCGATCCATTCCAACGAGGCCATTGTAAACTGTATCAGGGAAACTTTGAATGAACAGGGCGTGACAGAGGATGCGATTCAGCTGATTTCTGATACATCCAGAGAGACAGCAGCAGAATTCATGAAGATGAACCAGTATGTGGATGTACTCATCCCGCGAGGCGGCAGAGGCCTGATCAAAGCCGTAGTGGAGCAGAGCACCATCCCTGTGATTGAGACCGGTACTGGAAATTGCCATATTTATGTGGATGAAACCGCAGACCTTGAGATGGCAGCAGACATTATCATGAATGCCAAGACTCAGAGAGTAGGCGTCTGCAATGCCTGCGAATCTGTTCTTGTACATAAAGATGTAAAGGATGCCCTGCTTCCAGTCCTTGCAAAGCGTCTGCAGGAGAAACATGTGGAGATCCGCGCAGATGAAGCGGCTTATGCGTTGATCCCGGGAGCTGTACACGCAACAGAAGAAGACTGGGGCAAAGAATATCTGGATTATATTCTTTCTATTAAAGTGGTTTCTTCTGTGGAAGAGGCGATCGCCCACATCAATAAATATAATACAAAACATTCAGAGGCAATTATTACCAATAATTATGAACATGCACAGAAGTTTCTGGATGAGGTGGATGCTGCGGCAGTTTATGTCAATGCCTCCACACGTTTTACAGATGGATTTGAATTCGGTTTCGGGGCAGAGATCGGTATCAGCACACAGAAGCTTCATGCGAGGGGACCTATGGGACTTCTGGCTCTGACCACAACGAAATATATCATCTATGGAAACGGACAGGTACGCCCATAGACAGCACATTGATTTTTTCTGAGGGATGTGCTATACTTCAATTCAGATTTGGGATTACTGACTGCTTCGTGGGGAATAAGAAATCGGATGGTGTCAGTAGTGATTTTAACTAAAACTCATCTATGGGAGGACATACAATGAGAAAAAAACAACTTTTTGCATTATTAATGGCAGGTGCCCTGTCTGTAGGAATGGCACCGACAGCCACATTTGCAGCAGATACTGCTGCTGAGACATCAGCCGAAGGCGAACTGGAAGGTGAACTTGACTCTGCAGATACAGAAGAACCTTCTGAAAATCCGGCTGAAACTCCTGAGGAACCAGCCGAAGATCCAGCCGAAACACCGGAAGATCCGGCTGAAACTCCTGCCGAAACAACAGCTGATCCTACAGAGGCACCGGCTGCTGAAGAAACTGATGAGCAGGCTGCTGAGGCAGGATCTGCGATTGTGATTGGCGGAGATTCCTTTACTTCTCTGGAAAAAGCGTTCGCAGCAGTACCAGACTGTGAGGATATGATAAATGGTGAGCCTACTTATGTAAAATTAAAAGGAACCATTGAAGTTAACAACACAATAAATGTTCCTGAAAAGAAGAATATCATGCTGGTTGCTGCTGAAGATAATACTACGATCAAACGTGCAGCCGGCTTTACTGAGAGTATGTTTACTGTTAATGGTGGTAATCTTCAGATGGCAGGCGGTTCTGTGACTGATTCAGATGGAAATGCTATCGGTTCAGGCAGTTTAACTGTTGATGGTACAGGCGATGACGTTACTGGTTCGATTGTAGAAGTAGCAAGTGGTAATTATGCATTAATTGACGGTACAACTCTGAAAGGAAATACCACAACCGGAAATGGCGGTGCGGTCAACAATGCTGCCGGTGCAAATGTATATCTTCTGGGTGGTACTATCACAGCAAACTCCGCAGCAGCAGGCGGTGCAATTTACAGTGAAGGAACTGTCAATATTCGTGGAACCGTAAGTGTTACAGGAAATACGGTTACAAATTCTTTTGAAGCTGCAAGTAACCTTGTGCTTGCCAAAGATGGTGTGATCAATGTAAGCGGTGCTGTTACAGGTTCTGCCATTGGTGTTGCTGTTCAGGAGGCTAACGCCGGAAGAACAGTCGTAAAGCTGGGTGACGCTGTTACTGATGTGAAACTGGCGGATGTTCTTTCTCAGATTACATATGAGGGAGATTCCAGCCTTAAAATCGGAGAAGACGGAACTTTAGTCAGTACAACAGAACCGTCCCCTACCCCAACTCCTGCAGAAGAAAAACTGAAAGTAACAGGAAAAGAATGCAAATGGTCAGGAAGTGGTACTGTTAAAATTAAGTTCCAGTCAAATGTAAAAGGTACCTATTATATAGACTGGGTAAAACGTGGTGAGAAAGCACCGACAATCGATACTTCCAGAGTAGGCGCGCCTATTGAGGCTGATACAAATGTAACAGCAAAAGTTACTGATCTTCCTGACTATGATGTTGATATTTATGTATGTGTGATCAGTGATAAGGATAAGAGTAATTATGGCTCTGTAATGTTCCAGCCTGATTCAAAAGAACGTCCTGTTACACCTACACCATCTCATACTCCGGTAGTACCCGATGTAAAAGAGAGTGTTGTACAGGGATTTGAGAAAGCACTTGTGTTCTATCCGAATACTTTCTATGACTTCAAGGTAATCGGTGCAGGTACACAGAACAATAATCCGGGAGAAGGTGATGTCAGATGGGTACCTGTAGGATGGAGTATGTCTTCTAACCCGTCAACCTGGAACACATCCTGGAAAATTGGTGCCAAGAGTGGTATTTATACAGATGCCGAGAAAGCATATACTATTTACATTAAATATGCAAAACAGGTATACAGTGGAAATGACTGGCAGGAAACAGATGCTTCCGAAGTTCTGCCCTATCAGTTCAAGGCAGCTCCTCTGACACAGGCCACTACCACACCAGGTGCAAACGGAACAAGCGGAGACGGAACCGGATCCGGCGACGGAACTACAGATGGAGGAACTACAGATGTAACTCCTACCACCTATGCAGATGGAACAAACGGAACAGCGAAATCAGCAGTATCCACAGGTGATGAATCACCGATCGGAACTATGCTGGCTCTTGCTGCAGCTTCTGTTCTTGCAGGTGGTTACGTACTGATAAGAAGACGTAAAAAAGAAATGTAAATATAATCCAATTATTTTTAAGAGACAGGTCTTATGGCCTGTCTCTTTTCATATAATAGTACAGGAACTCGTAAAATGATTTTTATTTATACATGCAGAGGGAAAGATGATGATCAATACGGACAAGACATTCTGTACATATGAGAATATTTATTATGAAATGTGGGAAATAGCAGGGCGGTATACAGAAATCGCGCAGTTTCAGGTAATTGGCAAAAGCCATGATGACAGGATGATTCCAATGGTGCAGATTGGAAAAGGTGCGGAGACTGTTTTCTGTATTGCAGGTTTAAGTGGACGGGATCAATGTATGCCAGTATATCTTATGCATATGCTGAAAGAATATGTCAAAGCATGGGAATGCCGATGGAAACTGGAGAATCTGTACGATCTTCGGGCATTACTGGAAGACTGGAAAATCTGTTTTATTCCACTTTTGAATCCGGATGGATATGAAATTTATGAGAAAGATTTCTATGCAATCCGGAATCCGATTTATCGACAGATGCTGAGAATGCAGGAGATTTCATGCAAAGAATTTATCTGTAAC
>ENA-OPBM01001065-OPBM01001065.1-human-gut-metagenome-genome-assembly--contig:-NODE-1065-length-18368-cov-3.967236_pt1 | contig 18368 bp, 17 predicted proteins | sample MGYA00241069_ERZ501454 | MGnify/ENA primary metagenome ERZ501454 (study PRJEB25962, sample SAMEA2042625) | human gut metagenome | biome: human gut; feature: human-associated habitat; material: faeces... | reverse complement strand
ATATAATAATTCCCGTCGAAAAAGGGGGTTACTATATGTCAGTAACAAATGCAGTATTAGATGAATATGCAAGTCAAATAGATAAAGGTATTGAACTTACATATGAAGAATTTGAAAGACAATATCGTGATGAATGGATGCAAGGATTGAACCTTGCTTACCGTTATTATATTTTTCATAATAACTTGGATGTTCCTATAGATTATAGCATCGATGGTTATCAGTTAGGACACTGGATTGAAAGTCAAAGAAAAGCCAGAAAAGAATTAACTGCTAATCAATTTGAACTTTTAGATGACCTAGAAATGAAATGGTCAGTTAAATGGGATTATCATCGCGACCGTGCTAAGCGTGAAATTAAGTATGGTGATGAACACTATGCTAAATGGATAGAACATTTATTACAAGCTAAAGCTTTCTATGAAGAACATGGTCATTTAGATGTCCCTGCAGGATATAAAGTTATTACTGAAGAAGGTAAGACATTTAACTTATATTCTTGGATTTTAAATCAGAGACATAACTATAAGATCAATCGAATTCCATCTGATCGTATGAGTAAATTAGATAATTATTTTATGATTTACGATTTTACCCACAAAGATGAAATTAATCGCATTTTAGAAGTAAAGGATCACTTTTTCTTACCAGAAAGGTATCGCGGAATAGATCCATTTGTTGAGGAGGAATTACCAGAAATTTTTGGTGAAGAAAGTTCAGTTCAAGTAACAAAAGAAACATTTAATTTCGAAGCGATGGTTGAAGAATTGGAAGATGAAATTAATACATATTATGGGCCAAAAGCTATAAATGAAACAAAAAAACAAAACACTCAAAAAGAAAGATTGCCGCACAAATCAAGGTGGGCTAGTAAATATGAATATGCTAGGGCCTATTATGAAAAACATGGTCATTTATTAATACCAAGAAGTGAAGTAATTGTTTTGGAAGATGGAACAGAAGTAAAAATTGGGCATTGGATATCTAATCAAAGGACTAAATACAAAAATGGAGGACTGCCTAAAGGACAAATTGCGGATTTAGAAGCAATTGGTATGGTATGGGAGCCTAGAATAAAAGCCAGAGAAATTAAAGAAAAAGAACAAGAACTGTCAGAACTATTCGGACAAAAAGTTATTAGTCAAGAGGAAAGATGGGCTAGTAAATATGAATATGCTAGGGCCTATTATGAAAAACATGGCCATTTATTAATACCTACAAAAGAGGTAATTGTTTTAGAAGATGGAACAGAAATAAAAATTGGGCAATGGCTTCATAGTCAAAGAGCAATTTATAAGACAAGTAAAATGCCTGTTGAACGACAAGACGCCTTAGAAGCAATTGGGATGGTATGGAGTCCAAGACTTGAAGGAAAAACAATCACTAATATAGAAACTAAAATTTCTGAAGCATCAACTATTGAAGAAACTATCAGTGAAGCTCCGATTTATGAAGAACCAACTCTTGAAGACCGTATTGATAGTTTATCAGTAGAAAGCCTAAAAGAATTAGAAGATTCAATTGTTGAATTTTATAGTCAATTGGCCTCAATGGATGATAGCCAAAAGTTAGATTTTGAATTATCTGTTGATAAAGATTTTCCAGCGCCAATTGAAAATATGCAAGGGAAACAAATGGTCTATAGACAAAACAAAAATTAAACTTGACAATTCACAAAAAAAAGAATAAAATGTAAATATATTTAGAGGCAATGATGGGCTTGGAAACCCGGAGTCATGTATTTTAAGGGATTCTTCTAGAATAAGTAAGGTGGAACCGCGGGAAAACTCGTCCTTACAATCTAGGGGAATTCTTTTTTATATTTAGAAAGGAAGAGATTATGGAAAAAGTTACAATGGAAAAATTAACTGCTGTATGTAAACAATATGGATTTATTTTTCAAGGAAGTGAAATTTATGGAGGACTTTCAAACACTTGGGATTATGGACCGTTAGGTGTTGAACTTAAAAACAATTTAAAAAGTGCTTGGTGGCAAAAATTTATCAAAGAAAAGTCAAACGTTTATGGACTAGATTCAGCTATCATCATGAATCCAGAAGTTTGGGTTGCTTCAGGACACGTTTCAGGCTTTTCTGATCCTTTGGTTGACTGTAAGAAATGTAAAAGCCGTCACCGTGCTGATAAGTTAGTTGAAGAATATACAAGTGGAGAGGAAACTGGTGATGGTTGGAGCAATGAAAAATTAGAAGCATATATTGCTAAAGAAGGAATTGTTTGTCCCAAATGCGGATCTAACGATTTCACATCTATCAGAAAATTTAATCTATTGTTTGAAACTCATATTGGTGTAACTGAAGATGCTAAGAGTAAAGTATATTTAAGAGGAGAAACTGCTCAAGGTATTTTTGTAAACTTTTTAAATGTTCAAAGAAGTACTCGTGCTAAATTACCATTTGGTATTGGTCAAATTGGTAAAAGTTTCAGAAATGAAATCACTCCAGGAAATTTTATCTTCAGACAACGTGAATTTGAACAAATGGAAATGGAATTTTTCTGTAAGCCTGGTGAAGATTTAAAGTGGTTTGATTATTGGCGTACCTATTGCATGGACTTTTTAAAAACAATTGGCTTAACCGATGAAAACTTAAGATTCCGTGATCATAAAAAAGAAGAGCTATCTTTCTATAGTAAAGCCACTACAGATATCGAATATAAATATCCACAAGGTTGGGGTGAACTTTGGGGAATAGCAGACCGTACTGATTATGATTTAGGTAGACACATGGAACATTCTAAAAAGGATTTACAATATTTAGATCCAGATACTAATGAAAAATATATTCCATATGTTATTGAGCCAGCTGTTGGTTTAGATAGAATGTTATTAGCTGTTTTAACTGAAGCTTATAATGAAGAGACCTTAGAAGATGGTACAACTAGAGAAGTAATGAGCTTCCATCCTTTCTTAGCCCCTTATAAAGTAGCCGTATTACCATTGGTAAAAAAACATCATAGCGAAAAAGCCTTAGAAATATATAACAGTTTATCTAAAGAATTTATGTGCACTTACGATGAAACCGGAAACATTGGTAAAAGATATCGTAGACAAGATGTTGCTGGAACACCTTTCTGTATAACCATCGATGATGAAACTATGAATAATGAAACAGTGACTATCAGAGATAGAGATACTATGGAACAAATCACACTTCCTGTAAATGAAGTAGTAGATTATATTAAAGATAAAATGAAATTTTAAGTCCAATGGGCTTTTTTTCATATGAAAAGAAAATAGCCATTAAACCCCGTATGATATATATGAGGTGATAAAGCGATAGAAACTAATGCATATATTAAAAATATTAATCAAAGATAACCACATATAAAGGTTCATAAAATTTCCAAAATATCATAGAATAATTAGAAACCCTATGTCAAAAAAACATCTTTTTGCAAACTTTTTGTTTAATTTCGTCAAATAGAGGAAAAAGATATTTTATTTTTATCCAATCTGTGATAAAATGAAGTATAGTAAAGTGCGAAAATGTCACTACAAGGAGGATAAATATGGGTTTTATGAAGAAAATAATGGGTGAGGATGAAGATGTTTTCTCATCACCAGAAGAATACTATGATATAAAATCAGAGGAGGCACTTAATGATGAAGGTGGCGCTAAAATGATACTTTTAGAACCACGTGCATACTCTGAAGCACAACAAATTGCTGATCATTTAAAAAAGAGAAACACCGTTGTTGTTAACCTAAAAAGAGTTACGCCAGAACAAGCAAAAAGAATAGTTGACTTTTTAGGCGGAACTATTTATGCTATCAACGGAAAAATCCAAAAAATAGGTGGAGGCATTTTCTTATGTGCACCAAATAATGTTAGCGTTCAAGGCGAAATTACAGGTGATACTGATGGTAAAGGCATCCATGATAACAATGATATAAATATTGAGTGGTAAAAAAAGCTTTAAAAAAATGGAAATTTGTGTTACAATATGTAGCACCAAAAGGTGAGGTATAGATTATGGACAAATTTAATCGTACACTTCGAGGTTATGACCCAGAAGAAGTAAATTCTTTTCTGGACCAGGTGATTGCTAGAGTTGAAAAAATGGTTGCTGATATCGATAAGAAGGATAAAGAAATCAAAGAACTTAAAGCTAGACTTGCCGAAACTGAACGTTTGAGAGAAAAACTTGAACAATATGAAAGAATGGAAGATACTTTAAATAGAGCTATTCTAATGGCCCAAAAAACATCTGACCAATTAAAATTAGCTGCTCATAGAGAAAGTGAAATAATGATGGAAGATGCTAAAAAGAACGCCAGCCGAATAGTTAATGAAGCATTAATGAGGGCTGAAAGAATCGAAAACGATGCAATAACTTTGAAGAGAAATGTTAATATCTTTAAACGACGTTTAAAAGATATTATTGAATCGCAATTAGAAGTTATTGATGAAATTGATAAAGTAGAACTTTAAAACAAATGATAGAGACGGTATATTAAAATAGTTTTGAAAGAGAGTTAGTGGTTGGTGAAAACTAATAAACATTTAATATATAGATCACTCTTGATGTTTCTTTTTGAAATAAAAGTAGGAAAGAACGGTTACGCGTTATAGTTATAGAGGTGTATATTTTATAAAGTAAGGTGGTACCGCGGCAAAGCTCGTCCTTAATCAGGAGGAGTTTTTTGACGTTTAGAAGGAGAGAGATATTATGGATTACAAAGACACACTATTAATGCCACAAACAGAATTTAAAATGCGTGGCAATTTACCAGAAAATGAAAAATTACAAAGAACAAATTGGGAAGAAATGGATTTATATGAAAAAATCAAAAATAAACACAAAAGTAATAAGCCATTTGTCCTGCACGATGGCCCACCATATGCGAATGGTAACATTCATATTGGTCATGCTTTTCAAAAAGTTCTAAAAGATTTTATCAATCGTTCAAAAATGATGGAAGGCTATTACGTTGACTTTGTTCCTGGTTGGGATACCCATGGTCTTCCAATCGAACAAGCAATGGCTAATAATGGCGTTAAACGTAAAGAAATGAAGGCAGCTGATTATCGTGCACTATGTAAAGAGTATGCTTTAAAGCAAGTCGAAAAACAAAAGTCAGACTTTATAAGGTTAAACATCATTGGTGACTGGAATAATCCATATATTACTTTAACCAATGAATATGAAGCTAAGCAAATTGAGGTTTTTGCTAAAATGGCTAAAAAAGGTTTATTCTTTAAAGGCTTAAAACCTGTTTATTGGTCACCAAGTAGTGAAACTGCTTTAGCTGAAGCTGAAATAGAATACAAAGATCGTAAAGATCCTTCAGTATATGTTGCTTTCAAAGTGGAAGAGGGAAATGATTTTGTTCAAAATGGGGACAATCTAGTTATCTGGACTACAACCCCTTGGACGCTTCCTGGTAATACCGCTGTTTGCGTTGGTGAAGAACTTGAATATTCAAAGGTAAACGTAAACAATACAAACTATGTAATTGCTAGCCAGTTAGTTAAACCATTGATGGAGGAATTTGGCTTTGAAAGTTACAAGGTAGAAAAGACATGCAAAGGAACTGATTTAGTTGGCCTTACTTATAAGCATCCATTCATGGATAGAGTAAGCCCTGTTGTTATTGGTCATCATGTTAATTTAGAAGCTGGAACTGGACTTGTTCATACAGCTCCTGCCTATGGTGAAGATGACTTTATCGTTGGTCGCAATAATAATCTTCCAATGGTTAACGGTGTTGATGATCATGGAGTTTTGAATGAAGACTCTGGCATGTTTAATGGCCTATTCTTTGAAGATGCAAATAAAGAAATCACCACATGGTTAGACGAAAATGGCTACTTATTAAAATTAAAATTTATTACCCACTCATATCCACATGATTGGCGTACTAAAAAACCAATTATTTTTAGAGCTACTAAACAATGGTTCTGTAGCCTTGATAAAATAAGAGAAGATCTTCTGAAAGAAATCGATGAAAATATTGCGTTTCATACCGAATGGGGTAAGACAAGAATTCGCAATATGATTGAAGGTCGTGGAGACTGGTGTATTTCAAGACAAAGAGCTTGGGGTGTACCAATTCCAATTTTCTATAATGAAGATGGAACCGAAATCGTTGACTATGATGTAATGATGCATGTTTCTAAATTATTTAGAGAGCATGGTTCAAATTATTGGTTTGAGCACGACGCTAAAGAGTTATTGCCAAAGGGATATACTAATGAGCATAGCCCAAATGGCAACTTTACCAAAGAAACTGATATCATGGATGTTTGGTTCGATTCAGGCTCTTCATTTGCTTCAGTTTTACTAGAAAGAAATATGAGTTTCCCAGCTGATATTTACCTTGAAGGTTCTGACCAATATCGTGGTTGGTTTAATTCATCATTAATTTGTAGTGTAGCTTCTGAAGGCAAAAGCCCTTATAAAAAACTATTATCAAGTGGTTTCGTTTTAGATGGAAAAGGCCTTAAAATGAGTAAGAGCGTTGGTAACGTTGTTGCTCCAATGGATGTTGTTGATAAACACGGTGCTGATATCTTAAGACTTTGGGCTGCAAGTGTTGACTTTACTGAGGATGTTAGATTTAGTGATGAGTTATTAGCCCAAGTTAAAGAAAGCTATCGTAAAATTAGAAATACTTACCGCTTTATGTTAGGAAACTTATTTGACTTTGATCCAAACAAAGATAAGATTTCATATGATAAAATGCCTAAAGCTGATAAATATATGATGATTCTTTTAAACAAGCTAACTAAAGATATTAGAGAAAACTATGATGAATACGATTTTGATGAAATTTATAAATTAATTAATAACTATGTATCATCATTATCAAACTTCTATTTGGACTTCACCAAAGATATTCTTTATATTAATAAAAGTGACAGTATAGAAAGACGTAGTGTTCAAACCGTTTTATATGAAAATCTTTATGCCTTAATTAGATTAATGGCTCCGATTTTACCATATACTAGTGAAGAAGTTTATAAATTACTTCCAGGGACTAAAGAAGAAAGCGTTCATCTTGAAACTTTCCCAGAGATTGTAACGTATAAAGATGAAGAAGATATCTTAGAATTATGGAGTATATTCTTTAATATAAAAGATGATGTTTACAAAGCTTTAGAAGAAGCTCGTAATGAAAAAATCATTGGTAAATCATTAGAAGCTAAAGTATATCTTCATTTAAGAGAAGAAGATAAAGAAACTTTAACACCAATATTACCAAACTTAAAACAACTATTAATCGTTTCAGATGTTGTTATGAGTACTAACGATTTAAATAAATATGACTATTGTGAAGTAGAAGTAAGCAAATTTAATGGCGTTAGATGTGAAAGATGTTGGAACTACTTTGATGAATTAGATATTACTGATAATATCTGTCCAAGATGTCATGAAGTAGTAAATGAAAAATATTAGAGCATTTAAAAGTATAAAATCTTAAACAATTAATTAAAGTTAATATGATAATACATTATGGCATATTAAACTATTAGAAACTGCTTATAGCAGTTTTTTCTTTGATATTTAAATTTCATCTTCATATATTTAATTGGAGGTAAATATGAATATCAAACAATTAATTACTGTAAACATCGAAGAAACACCAACAATCGAACTTAAAATATGGAATGATGGTTGGCAAACAGAAAAGGTTTTAACCGATGTTGCTATTGGAAAAAATGGAGCAACAACCAATAAAAGAGAAGGAGACTTTAAAACACCACTAGGACTTTTTAAATTAGGGTTTGCTTTTGGAACTATAAAACCAAATACTGATTATCCATATTTAACAATTACCGATAATAGTTATTGGGTAGATGATCCCATGTCTTCATATTACAATAAATGGGTTGAGGCCGATAAAGAAAATATAAAGGATTATAACAGCGCGGAACACCTTATTGACTACGATGAATATAAACTAGGCTTCATTATTGAGTACAACACAATAGATCAATATGATGAATTAAATAAAGGTAATAATAAAGGCTCTGCCATTTTCTTGCACGTTAAAACCAAGGACTATACCTCTGGTTGTATTGCTACTACCGAGGAAAATATTAAATATATTTTAAATTGGTTAAAACTAGAAAGCAATCCATATATTTTAATTAAAACCAATTAAAAAGGCAGATTTATTTCTGCCTTTATTGTTTATTGTTTTTAATAAATTCCCTTAGAATTTTTGTTAAAGCTCTTTTTTCAATTCTTGAAACATAACTCCTAGAAATCCCAAGTTCTTTCGCAATTTCCTTTTGCGTAATTTCATCATTTCCATCAAGGCCATATCTCTTAATAATTATGTCTTTCTCACGTTCAGTTAAAACCGTAAAGTACTCTTTCAAAAGATTTAAACTATCTTGATTATGAATATCCAAAGCAAAATCTGGTTTTGGGGTTTTTAATATGTCTAAAAAAGTAATAACATTTCCTTCCTTATCAAAGCCAACACCTTCATCAATACTAATGTTTTTATTATTTTTTTTATCACTTCTAAAATGCATTAAGATTTCATTTTCGATGCATCTAGCGCAGTAAGTAGTTAACCTTGTTTTATGCTTAAATGAATAGCTGTCAACGCCCTTAATTAAACCAATTGTTCCAATGCTTATTAAATCATCAATGTCTTCTTTTCGGTGGTCATATTTTTTAACAATATGTGCCACTAAACGAAGATTGTGTTCAATTAGTTTATTCCTGGCATCACTGTCTCCCATGTTAGCCTTTTCAATATACATTTCTTCTTCCTCTTTTGTTAAAGGATCAGGAAAGACGTTGTTTGAATAAGAAGCAGTAAAAATATAAAAGTCCTTAAATAAGCTTCTTAAAAATCTCATCACATGAATCACACTCCTAAATAAGTATATGTGATTATTTTTTTCAAAGCCCATAGACATGCCTAGTAATTTAAATTAACAGATGATATAATATTGAAAGGTGATTAAGATGAGACCAGTAACTGCTGATTCTATGTGGACTTATGAAAATGGAGTCTTAAAAAATAAATTGGAAATAAAAGAAGAGAAACTTTTAACAAAAATTGAAGAAGAAATGCTTACTAGCAAACTAAAAGAAGTTAAAATTGATAATTTCAACAAAGAAGATTTATTAAAACTTCATAAATATTTATTTGAGGATCTGTATGACTTCGCTGGTAAACTTCGCGACGAAAACGTTGTGTTTAATAATGTTATGATGTGCCAGTATCAAGTAGTGGATTTATGTTTATCAGATTTATTAAAAGAAAAACTAAAAGCTGGTGATGATATCGCTTTAGCGTTAGCGTATTTTTATAGTGAGCTTTTAATAATATTTCCATTTAGAGATGGCAATACAGTTACCATTCAAACCTTTTTAAAAAAATGGCTTGAAACTTTAGGCTATACTATAAATTTTAATAATATAGATGTAAACCAATTAACAAATGCTACAAATCATGCTTTTTATGAAGATATAAGTGAATTAACAAAATTATTTAGTAAATACATTAAAAAGAAAAACAAATAGAATAATTATTTGTTTTTTTAAATATTATTAAAAATATAAAACAGCATTCCGAATCCCATAAACATCGTAATAAAACCTAAAATAGAACAATTAACAAATGCTGCTTCTAAAGACATTGGTTCCTTTTTCTTAACTTCAGGGGTTAAAGAATCACTTTTAGCTTCATCTAATGCTGCTAGGTTTTCTAATTTCTCATCAGTTAAAATATCAATCTTTTTAGTTAAATTCATTTCATCTTCAGATTCCAAAGCCTCTTTTAAAGCTGAAGCATTATTCTCGAGTTCTATATCAGAAGAAGGGTTAACATTTCTGTAGTTAATGCCCATATCTAAAATTTCAGGTTCCATTGTGACTTTAGGTGTTGCTTTAGCTGCTTTTTTAGCCTTTGCTTCCTCAATTAATTCTTGATAACTAATAATTGCCGCTTCTTCTTGCTTTCGTTCATAGTCATTATGAACTTTAATTTCATCGGAAACTACTGGAACATCATTGCCTGAACCATCAACTTCGTATAATTCTCCAAATTCACTAAAAATATCTGTACCAACCTGTTTACTAGCTAATCGTTCATCAGATAGGGTACTGTCATTCTTTTCTTTAAACTTCCCAAAATCATAATCATATTCTTTATGTTCCATTTTAAGCCTCCTAATTCTAAATAAATTCTACCACAATAATTGTCGTTTTTCAATCGCAAACCTAAATCTTGACAAAATATGACTATATTTTTAACTTTAGTACTTGACAATACATAGTAGTAGGTATACAATATTGATTAAAGAGGTGATGTATGAACTCTCAATTTAAAAAAGGCGTATTAGAATTAATCGTTTTATTGTCGATTAGTAAACGTGATATGTATGGCTATGAGCTAATATTAGAAGTTTCAAAAGTTGTCGATGTTAATGAGGGTACAATTTATCCCTTATTAAAAAGATTAACAAATGAAAAGTATTTTGATACCTATCTAGTAGAATCAACTGAGGGACCTTCTAGAAAATATTACAAAATAACAACATTTGGTAAAAAAAGACTGAAAGAAGTAAAAAAAACTTGGAAAGAATTTTCTTCATCAGTCAACGAATTTATAAAGGAGTGTGAAAACAATGAATAAAAAGGAATTTTTAGAAACATTAATCAAAAAATTATCCATTTTAAACGAGCAAGAAAAACAAGATATCATTAGTGAATACACAGATACTATTAATGAGAAAGTAAAACACGGACAAACCGAGGAGGAAGCCGTTAAAGACTTTGGGGATATTGATGACTTAGTCAAAGAAATTTTAACCGCTTATAAGATTAATCCGGATTTTGATGATAAAGAAGAAACCATAGCTAGTAAAGGTGAGAAGGTTATTAAAAACTTATCAGAGAAAATTGCTGACGGAACGAATAATCTTATTAATGGATTCAAATCATCAAATCAGGAAATTAATCTGCAACTAGTTTTTGAAATAATTATAAAAGTATTTATTCTATTAATTGGCTTACTTGTTATTAGAGGTGTCTTTGGACTTTTCCACGAATTAGGTGATTCAATATTTGATGGATTTTTTGAACCATTAAGTACTATTTTAACTACTGTGTGGAGTATTTTCCTATTCGCTCTCTATATTTGTTTACTCGTAATGATAGTTATTGCTATGTTTAAACAATATTTCTATAGTAATAAATCAGAAGGAGGGATTAAGATGGAAAATAATTCAGAGGAGTCAAAAAAAAACAATAAAGTGTCAAACGAAGAAACAATAAATGTTTCAAAAAATGGCGAAGAAATAAAGAAAAATTTTAATAATGCCAATATAAAACCACCTAAACAAAAAAGAGGAACAACTGCTGGTGATGTTGTCTTACTAATTGTTAAAATTCTAGTTATCATTTATGTTATCGTACCATTAATCGTTATTGATTGTTGTACCATCATAGGTTTAGTATTTAGTGTCATCTACTGGATCAAAGGTATAGACCTATTTGGTTTAAGCTTATTATTATTTGGAATATCTAGCTTACTTACCTATATTATTAAAATAATATTCAGCTTACTATTTGGTAAATCAAAACCACATTTATCGCCAGTTATCGTTAGTGTTATTATGATTGCGGCCGGGACCTTTATGTTTATTGATATGATTATGGGAATTGAGTATTACGATGAACTTCCAAACGATATTAAACTTGAAACTGAATCTAAAGAGTTTAATAGTGATAAGCCAGTATATTTAGAAGCTCATGGTTATAGTGATGATAAAATAACCCGTACAATCAATAAAGATTTAAAGGACGGACAATTCATCATCGAAGTTTCATACTTTAAAGACAATCAAAATATTGAATTTAGGCAAACAGATAACTTTAAGTTTAGTGATCATTGTGATTATGATTATGATGATGAAAATTATTATAATTACGAAGACGAATATGAAGATTATCAACACTGTAAAGATACTTCACTTTATAATTACATTGAAATTATGAATAATTATAACGGTGACTTCAATACCTTTAAAAAAGAGTATAATCGCTTTATCGACAATTTAAAAGATGGTAAAGTGTACAATTATGGCAACATGAATTACCATAAAGTTGAAATAATTGCGAATGAAAAAACCATGGAAACAATAAAGATAGATTAAAAACGCTTCATAGGCGTTTTTTTCAATTGACTTATATATCATTAAAATGTTATAATTTAAAGGAATAAAAGGGTGATATCATGACAAAAGAAACAGAAATGAGAAAAAATATGCGTATAGAGCAGGAGTTTACTAATCCTGTTTATGACGTGATGGGCGAAGCTATTAGTAAAACTGCCGAAAAGCATAATTATGGTAAATATGATATTGCCAAATTAGTTATGGCAATTTATGACGGTGATTTTGATTATCTAACTTCTGATGACGATTACCGTGAGCAAGTTAAATTGCTTGACGAATATTTTGAAAAAACCTATGAGCATAAACTTATTACATTTGAAATGATCAAAACTATTAAAGCTTTTGAGGGAACTGATATTTACGAGGCTTTAACAGCCGATGTAGCTGCGGTTGAAACTATGGTTAGGTATAACAAAAATGTCCCTGCTGAAGATTTGTGTATTTTTTCAGAACCACTTGAGGATAATCGCTATAATGAGTTAATGACCAAAATTGAAAATGAGAAGAGTTTGCGCTACGCTGTAGCGGTTGTCTATGATAAAATTAAAAACACTAAAAAATAAAGGAAAGTGAAATAATGACTAAATCATATTATAATATATTAGAGACTTTAGTCTGCGTTTGCGCCGCTGAAGATGGTCATCTTAAAATTTACCTTAAACGTAAAATGACTGATCCCTATAAGGGATACTGGATTCTACCTGGTAAAATTTTATCTAATGATGAAAGTCTTGAAGATAGTGCTAAAAAAGTGATCGAAGAAGTAACTGGTATGTCAAGCCTATTTCTTATGCAAGGCAAAATTTTCAGCGCTGTAAATAGAGATCCTGATGATCGGATTATTGCTTGTACCTTTACAACTTTATCTGCGAAAGATTTAGTAGAAATCAAAGGTGACGATGGTCGCCATCAATTAAAATGGTTTAATTTAGATGAACTTCCTAAATTAGGCTATGATCACGAAGACATTATTAAAGCAAATATGAAGAAGTTAAATCATAAGATATTAAAGAATGAAGACGATGTTTTATTTAAATTATTTCCGAGTGACTTCACCTTACCAGAATTACAACAGTTTTTTGAAAATATTATAAATAAAAAACTAGATCGTCGTAATTTCCGCAAAAAACTTATCACTCAAAACATTGTTGAACCGACAGGTATTAAAAATGTTGGGGGTGCTGGTAGACCTGGAGAACTTTATAAGTTCAATGATAAACTGGGGGAGAGGAGTATCATAGAATGAACGAAGAAGGTTGGGGCCTAAAAGAATTTTTAGGTTTTATTGTAGTTATATGCCTAGCTATTTTAGTTACTATGGCTATGTATAACCGTGGTATTAAAGACTTATTTGATAGTTCGGGCGAATCTAAAAGTGAAACATATAGTGACATTGAAAATACTTTAGCTAGTACTGCTCGTACTTATACTGATAATTATTACTATAAAGCTTTAGAAAATGGTGACGAAGATAACGTAACCGTTAGAGATATGCAGGGTGAAGATCTTTTGAAAAATATCATTGACCTTAAAGATAATAAAATCCACTGTTCAGGATATGTTCATTTCAAAAGAGAAGAAGGTAAAACTTCTTATGAACCATATTTAAAATGTGGCGATAATTATCAAACCGATGGTTATAAGTCAAAATACGATGAGCCTGTTAAATAATGGTATAAAAAAACTTGACAAACATATAATAAGGTGGTATATTGTTAATGCGTTTAATTTAGATTTACTTTATTGTAAATCTTTAATTAAGAGATAAAATGAAACGCCTGGATATGTGTAAAGAAAGGAGGACAATTATGCCAACTATAAATCAATTAGTTAGAAAAGGAAGAAAAAGTAAAACTAAAAAGAGCAAATCACCAATGTTAGGTGTTGGTCTAAATAGTAAAGACGGTAAAGTTACAAAAACAAATTCTCCACAAAAACGTGGTGTATGTACTCGTGTTGGAACTAAAACACCAAAGAAGCCAAACTCAGCTTTAAGAAAATATGCTCGTGTAAGACTTTCAAATGGTAAAGAAGTAGATACTTACATCCCAGGAGAAGGACACAACTTACAAGAACATAGTGTTGTTTTAATTCGTGGTGGACGTGTTAAAGACTTAATCGGTGTTCGTTATCACGTAATTCGTGGAACAATGGATACAGTAGGAGTTGACAAACGTCGTCAAGGACGTTCTAAATATGGTGCTAAAAAACCAAAAGGTAATTAATAATACATCATTATAAAATGGAAGGAGGATTATAGATGCGTAAAAGACGTGCAACAAAAAGAGACGTTTTAGCTGATCCAGTCTACAATTCAAAGTTAGTTACAAAATTAATTAATCAAATTATGATAGACGGTAAAAAGGGAACAGCTCAAACTATTTTATATGACGCTTTTGATACAATCAAAGAAAAAACTGGAGAAGAACCAACTGCAGTTTTCGAAAAAGCTATGGCTAATATCAAGCCAGCATTAGAGGTTAAATCAAGACGTGTTGGTGGCGCAAACTACCAAGTACCAATCGAAGTTAAAGCTGACCGTAGTCAAGCATTAGGTCTTCGTTGGCTAGTTCAATATGCTCGTTTAAGAGGTGGACATTCAATGGCTGATAACTTAGCCAACGAAATTATTGACGCTTCAAACGGTGTTGGAGCTGCCGTTAAAAAACGTGAAGATACTCACAGAATGGCCGAAGCTAATAAAGCATTCGCTCATTATAGATGGTAATTTAAGAAAGGAAAAAGAATATGGCACGTGACTATAGTTTAGAAAAAACACGTAACATTGGTATTATGGCTCATATCGACGCAGGTAAAACTACTTGTACCGAAAGAGTTTTATACCATACTGGTAAAATCCATAAAATTGGTGAAACTCACGATGGTGAAGGAACCATGGACTGGATGGAACAAGAAAAAGAACGTGGAATTACTATTACTTCAGCAGCCACTACTGCATACTGGAATGGACATAGATTTAACATCATCGATACTCCAGGCCACGTAGATTTTACTGTTGAAGTTCAAAGAAGCCTTCGTGTATTAGATGGTGCAGTAGCACTTATCGATGCGCAAGCAGGTGTAGAACCTCAAACTGAAACTGTATGGCGTCAAGCTGATGATTATAAAGTACCTCGTATGATTTTTGCCAATAAAATGGACAAAATGGGAGCCAACTTTGAATTCAGTTTAGATACTATTGATAAATTATTAGGTGTTAACGCTAAACCAATTGAATGGCCAATTGGGGCAGAAAATGAGTTTGATGGTATCATTGACCTAGTAACAAGAACAGCTTATCATTACGATGGAGGTCAAGCTGAAGAACCAACTATTATCGACATTCCAGAAGATTTAGTAGATATAGTTGAACAAAAGAGAACTGAATTAATTGAAGCTGTAGCGGAATTTGATGATGAACTTATGAATAAGTATTTAGAGGGTGAAGAAGTCTCTATAGAACTTATTAAAAAGGCTATCAGAAAAGGAACGCTTGCTGTGGAATTCTTCCCAGTTATGTGTGGTACTGCTTTAGGAAATAAAGGTGTTAAATTATTACTTGATGCAATCGTTGATTATATGCCAGCGCCTACTGATATCGAAGCTATTAAAGGTGTAGACTTAAATGGCAACGAAATTGAAAGACATCCAAGTGATAATGAACCATTCAGTGCTTTAGCTTTTAAAGTTATGACAGACCCATTCGTTGGTAAACTTACATTCTTTAGAGTTTATTCAGGACATCTATCAAGTGGTTCATATATTTTAAATGCAACTAAAAATAAAAAAGAAAGAATTGGCCGTATCTTACAGATGCATGCTAACGATCGTAATGAAATCAGTGATGTATATACTGGTGACATTGCCGCAGCTGTTGGTCTAAAAGATACAACTACTGGAAATACTTTATGTGATGAAAAACACGCTTGTATTCTAGAAAGTATGGAATTCCCAGAGCCAGTTATTCAACTTGCAATTGAACCTAAGTCAAAGGGTGACCAAGATAAAATGGCTTTAGCTTTACAAAAATTAGCTGAAGAGGATCCAACATTTAAAGCATCAACTGATCACGAAACTGGTCAAACTATTATTGCTGGTGTTGGTGAACTTCACCTAGACGTTATCGTTGATAGAATGAAAAGAGAATTTGGTGTTGAAGCTAACATCGGTCAACCACAAGTTTCATATCGTGAAACAATTAAAGTTGCGGCTGATTGTGAAGGTAAACACATTAAACAATCTGGTGGTCGTGGACAATATGGACACGTTTGGATCAAATTTGAACCAAATCCAGAAAAAGGCTATGAATTCGTTGACGCAATTGTTGGTGGTGTAGTTCCAAGAGAATACATCCCAGTTGTCGACAAAGGTCTTCAAGATGCAATGCAAACTGGTATTTTATCTGGATATCCATTAGTTGATGTTAAAGCAACATTATTCGATGGCTCATATCATGATGTTGACTCATCAGAAATGGCATTCAAAGTAGCTGCTTCTTTAGCGCTTAAAGCTGCTAAAACTAAATGTAATCCAGTATTACTAGAACCTATTATGAAGGTTAATGTAATAGTTCCAGATGAATATCTAGGAGCTGTTATGGGAGATATTACATCTCGTCGTGGTAAACCACTTGGTCAAGAATCAAGAGGTAATGCATTATCAATTAATGCAATGGTACCACTTTCAGAAATGTTTGGTTATGTAACAAGCCTTCGTTCAAATACTCAAGGTCGTGGAAATTTCACAATGGTATTTGATCACTACGAAGAAGTTCCAAAGAACATTGCTGAAGAAATTATCAAAAAAAATGGCGGAAACTAAGCTAAAACACTTGTATTTTTAGCTTAGCTCTGCTAAAATGTTAAATGAAATAGATAAGAGGAGGAATTATATTATGGCAAAACAAAAATATGACCGTTCAAAACCACATGTTAACATTGGTACAATCGGACACGTGGATCACGGTAAAACTACATTAACAGCTGCAATTAGTAGCTATTTAGCAAAAAAAGGATATGCAGAGTTCCAAGACTATGCAAATATCGATAAAGCACCTGAAGAAAGAGAACGTGGTATTACAATCAATACTGCTCACATCGAGTATGAAACTGATAAGAGACACTATGCTCACGTAGACTGCCCAGGCCATGCTGACTATGTTAAAAACATGATCACTGGTGCTGCTCAAATGGATGGAGCTATCTTAGTTATTGCAGCTACAGATGGACCTATGGCTCAAACTCGTGAACATATCTTATTATCACGTCAAGTTGGAGTACCTCGTATGGTTGTATTCTTAAACAAATGTGATATGGTTGACGATGAAGAATTATTAGAATTAGTTGAAATGGAAGTTCGTGAACTATTAACTGAATATGGTTATGATGGAGACAATACTCCAATCATTAAAGGTTCAGCTCTTAAAGCTCTTGAAGGTGACCCAGCTTACGAAGAAAAAATTGGTGAACTTATGGATGCAGTTGACGAATGGATCGAAACTCCAGCTAGAGACACTGACAAACCATTCTTAATGCCAGTTGAAGATGTATTCACAATCACTGGTCGTGGTACAGTTGCTACTGGACGTGTTGAACGTGGTGAATTAAAACTTAACGATGAAATCGAAATCGTTGGTATTAAACCTACTAAAAAGTCAGTTGTTACAGGTATCGAAATGTTCAGAAAACAATTAGATACAGCTGTAGCAGGAGACAATGCTGGTGTATTATTACGTGGTGTTGCTCGTGACGATATCGAACGTGGTCAAGTTATTGCTAAACCAGGAAGTGTTACTCCACATACTAAATTCAAAGCTCAAGTATATGTACTTAGCAAAGAAGAAGGTGGAAGACATACTCCATTCTTCAGTAATTACCGTCCACAATTCTACTTCCGTACAACTGATATTACAGGCGTTATTGAATTACCAGAAGGTGTTGAAATGGTAATGCCAGGTGATAATGTTGAAATGACAGTAGAATTAATCGCTCCAATCGCTATCGAAAACGGAACTAAATTCTCAATCCGTGAAGGTGGTAGAACAGTTGGTGCTGGTAACGTTTCAGAAGTTATCAAATAATCAAATAAAAATATTAAAGGAAATGGCTAAAGTCATTTCTTTTTTTGACCCCACCCAACTTTAGTTAGAATAATAACTAAAGTTTTTTTGTGAATTCAAGTTGAAATAGTTGACAATAGGGG
>ENA-OPBM01001045-OPBM01001045.1-human-gut-metagenome-genome-assembly--contig:-NODE-1045-length-18624-cov-3.749690_pt1 | contig 18624 bp, 21 predicted proteins | sample MGYA00241069_ERZ501454 | MGnify/ENA primary metagenome ERZ501454 (study PRJEB25962, sample SAMEA2042625) | human gut metagenome | biome: human gut; feature: human-associated habitat; material: faeces... | reverse complement strand
ACTATAATTGATGAAGTATATGAGAAGAAAAAAAACAAAAGCAAATTAGAATTGTGGTAGGGTTAGTTATTTGTTTATTATTAATTATGACTGTAGGTTATGCCGCTTTTAGTACTAATTTAACTATCACTGCTAAAGCCAATATTAAAGATGTATATCATGTTGTTAATTTTAAAACACAATTGCTTGAGAATCGAACTTTTGAAAATGATACTGATGGCTGGATTAAAGGTGGTTGTTCTTCGGGAAGCTTTGAAGTTAGTACTGATAGAAAATATGAAAATTATAATTCAGTTAGAATTTATGAAGATGGTGGTAATAAAGGGTGTTGGAATGGTATTTACCAAGATGTTACAAGACCATTTGATACAACAAAAAAGTATACAATATCGTTTTATGCTTATCGCGATTCTAATTATGTAAATGGAGATTTGAATAATTTATTTAGGGTTTACGGAACGCTTGGTGATGAAACTGCAATAAAGGATGCATGGATATATTTAGAAAAGAACAAGACAACACATATTCCTTTTGATAAGAATTTACTTACTGATAGGAGTTGGATATATTATGAGGATTCAGGGAACAGGGCAGTTGGATCACAAGCGAGTATGGGGAGTTATTTAAGAGTTTTTCGTATGGATTATTTAGCTACTGCTGATAGAACTGAAAAAAGTAATGTATGGATATCATTACCATCTTTATTTGAAATTGAAACTAAGGAAGTAAAAAAATATAGTAAATTAGGAACTCTACCAGTACCAATTAAAACAGGATATGTATTTGATGGCTGGTATACTGATGAGTTTGAAGGAACGAAAGTTGATGAAAATTTTAAAATAACTAAGGATATTGATTTCTATGCTAGATTTACTAAGGAAGTTTAAAAAAGTTTTAACACGAACTTCTTTTTTTAATATAATACTTTGTGAGAAAATTTTATAAATTTGCTATTACGAAAAACTAAAAAAAGTGTTATAATGGAAAAGTGCTTTTAGAAAGGAGAGATAAGAATGCCAAAAACAAAAAAAGAAAATTTTATGTTTTCTCTAATTATGTGTTCATTTATGTGCATAATTATGAGTGCTTACAATATGATCTTACACAACGGTCTTTCTGAAAATACGCTGATTATTTGGCTTAAAAGTTTAGGACCAACTTTTATAGTAGCTTTTGTAATTAGTTACTTTTTAGTAAATCCTAATGCTAAAAAATTAAGCTTTAAATTGGCTAAGAATAAGCCACAGTATATAGGATTGTTTATTACTTTATTTATGGTAATTGGAATGGTTTTATTAATGGGAATGTATGGCACTATTATGTCAGGTGGAATTGATTCACATTTTTTAACCAATTATTTAATTAATATCGGATTTTGTTTTATATTTGCCTTACCACTTCAATTATTTATAGTAGGACCGATGGTTAGAGGAATATTTAGTAAAATAGTTAGCTTTAAATATGCACAAACAGAAAACGCTTAGGGCGTTTTTTTTCAATGAATTTTATTAATAAAAAAGCCACTTATTTATTTAAGTGGTTTGCTTTAAACTTTTATTGATTTTTAGTATATGTTTTTTGATGAGATGTTTCTTCAGCCGGTTCATTAACCCTTTCGATAGGTGTTCCTGGTTACCAGCACTCCACAACCTGTGTGTTAGGATTATAAGTGGCTGTAGCTTCCACAGTTTCGACATTGGTATATATATAATATCCCCAAGTTCGATAAGTTTCTGATTGCATTATGTACCCATCTAATCCTTTTAGTTGCCTAGAACTAGCTGCATGGTCATATTTTAAAATGTGCGTATATGGTTCAAATGTATAAGTTTGATTTTTTCATAATCTCCATTTTTAACTTTTGGGCTAAATAATTCTGGATTTTCTTCTTTTGTTCCTTGGTCTTTTGGTTGTTCTGCTTGTGTATTTGTACTTTCAGTGCCATCAGAACCACATCCAGATAAGGTTGATGCACTTGGGATTAGACTGAATGAGAGTAAAGTAGCTAATCCGGCTTTTTGTAATTTTAATTTTTCCATATTTTTCTCTCCTTTATTGATAACATATTATACCAACTTTCATTTGATTTTAAGTTTACTGTATAAATAATTAAACAAAGATGTTATAATTATAGAAGGTGATAATATGAAAAAAATAATTTTGGTTGACGGAAATAATTTGCTTTTTAGAAGCTATTATGCAACAGCTTATGCCGGAAATTTTATGAACAATAGTAAAGGATTTCCGACTAATGCGTTATTTGGTTTTACGAACATGATCAATAAAATAGTTAATGAAGAGAAGCCTGAATATATTATTGTAGCTTTTGATAAAGGTAAAACTTTTAGACATGAGAAATACGATGTATATAAAGACGGAAGAGTGGAAACGCCAAACGAGCTTAAAATTCAATTTCCTTTGGCCAAGGAATTATTGACAGCGATGGGAATTAAATATTATGAAATAGATAATTACGAAGCTGATGATATTATTGGAACTTTTTGTGAGTATTGTAATAAGGATTCGGAATATATTGGAACAATTGTAAGCAGTGATAAGGATTTACTACAACTAATTAGTGACGATGTAGATATTAAATTATTAAAACAAAAGGATTATATCAGGTATAATAAAGATTCTTTTGAAAGAGAATATGGGATTAAACCAATTAATGTTATTGATTTAAAAGCCTTAATGGGAGATGCTTCGGATAATATTCCAGGTGTTAAAGGCGTTGGGGAAAAGACAGCTTTAAAATTATTACACGAGTATAAAACCTTAGATGGTATATATGAAAATATCGACAGTATTTCTGGAAAATTAAAAGAAAAGTTACTCAATGATAAAGATAATGCCTATATGAGTTATGATTTGGCAACAATTGTAAGAGATGTTCCAGTAGAAATTGATATCAATGATATTAAAATTAAAGAACCTAACATGGAAGAACTCAATCATTTATATGAAGAATTAGAATTTTACTCATTTTTGAAAAAAATGAATAAAAAAGAGGAGAAGAAGGAACTTGATATAAAAGTTATCAATGATGTTTCAGAACTTGAAATAGATGGAGAAGTGGCCATTAGTTTAGAAGTGTTTGGCGCTAATTACCATTTGGCTCCAGTGCTTGGAATGGGCGTATATAATGATAAAATTAGTTATTTTATTCCATTGGAGGTTCTTAAACAAAATCCAGATTTTTTAAGAAAGAATATAAAATATACTTATGATGTTAAAAAGGTTATAGTTGCGCTTAAATATTTAGGAATAGAAATTGATAATGTTGTTTTTGATACAATGATAGCAGGAGCTTTGCTTGATTATAATGTTAAGGATGATATGGCTTATTTGGCCAATGAAATTGATTATAAACTAGATTTTTACGAAACAATATATGGAAAATTTATTCATTTAAAAGTGCCAAGTGAAGAAGAAATTATTAAGAGTATGGTTTTAAGGGCTAAATTTATTTATGAAACAAAAGAGTTTTTTGAAAATAAGTTACAAGAAGACGAAGTTACTGATTTATTTAAAAAGGTGGAACTTCCTTTAGCGACAGTTTTAGCTGATATGGAATTTACGGGGGTTAAAGTTGACTGCGATAAATTATTAGAGATGGGCGAAGACATTAAAATTAAATTAGAACTTTTAACGAAAGACATTTATAATATGGCTGGTGAAGAATTTAATATATCTTCACCACAACAATTATCAGAAATATTATTTGAAAAATTGGAACTTCCACATGGAAAGAAAAAAACAAATGGATATTCAACTGCTGCTGATGTTTTGAACAAAATTCGTGATAAACATCCAATTGTTGAAAAGGTTTTAGAATACCGTGGGTTATCTAAATTATATAGTACTTATATTGAAGGACTATTGGGCTATGTTCATAATGGTGAAATTCATACTATTTATACCCAGAATTTAACTAGAACCGGTCGTTTATCGTCAGTAGAACCTAATTTACAAAATATCCCGATTAGAGATGAACTGGGCCGTTCAATAAGGAAAGCTTTTGTGCCAGAAAATGATTATATTTTAGGGGCGGATTATTCGCAAATTGAACTTCGCATCTTGGCACATATTGCTGTGGTTCCGGCTTTAGAAAAAGCATTTAGGGAAGACAAAGATATCCATGCTAAAACGGCTAGTGATATTTTTGGAGTACCAATGGAGCTTGTTACTTCGGAAATGAGAAGAGTAGCTAAAGCGGTTAATTTTGGAATTATTTATGGCATAAGTGGATTTGGACTAGGCGAAAATTTAGACATTAGAGCTGTTGATGCTAAAAAGTTTATTGATACTTATTTAGAAACATATCCAGGAATTAAAGATTATATGGATCAAACGATTGCGGATGCTAAAGAAAAGGGATATGTGCGAACTTTATTTCACCGTAAGCGTAATATTACTGAGTTAAAAAATCCAGTATATATGATTAGACAAAGTGGGGAACGTATTGCTTTAAATACGCCAATTCAGGGAACAAGCGCAGATATTATTAAATTAGCCATGGTAAAAGTTTATGAAGCATTTAAAGCAAGAAAACTAAAAAGTAAAATGATTATTCAGGTTCATGATGAATTAATATTCGATACATGTGAAGATGAGCTTGAAGATGTTAAAAAGATTGTTAAAGATGTTATGGAAAATGTTTATGAATTAGAAGTTCCGTTAAAGGTTGACATTAATTACGGGAAAAACTGGTTCGAAGCTAAGTAATTACGAATATAATATACAAGGTGATTATAATGAATAAGGTAACTAACGTTTTGTTACATAGTTTTATAACTAATATTGCGCTTTCAATTATTAAAGTTGTTTCTGGGGTAATTGGAGCTTCAGGAGCACTTATTGCGGATGGAGTTCATTCTTTAAGTGATACGATAACTGATGTATTTGCAATTTTAGGTAGTAGATGGTCAAGAAAGCCAGCGGATGAAAAACATCCTTTTGGTCATGGTAAAATTGAATATATTACTTGTATTGTAATTGGTTTAGTTGTAGCGGTTATGGGGATAACTATTATTTATAACGCACTTACTGAAGAGCGGGTTATTCCAAGCATTTATGTAGCAATAATCGGTATTATTGTTATTGTTGCTAAACTGATTTTAGCTAGATATATTTTAAATAAGGGTAAAGAGTACAACAGTAATATTTTAATGGCTTCAGGAAATGAAAGTTTTTCTGATGTTATTAGTTCAATAGTAGTTTTGCTTTCTATTTTAATTGCACAGTTAGGCAAAGTTTATAGTATATTTGCCTATGCTGACTCGGTAGCAATGATACTAGTTGGTATATTAATATTGAGAATTGCATATAATATACTTAAGGAAAATTTTAGTGGTCTTTTGGGAGAACAAGTAATAGATGATGATTATATGACTGCTTTGAAAAAAATTATTAGTGCGCATAAAGAGGTTAAAAGTATTGATGAGTTAATTGTTTTAAAGTATGGTCCGGTATATCATGTTACTTCCGAGGTAAGTATGGATAAAGATATTATTTTGAAAGAGGCTCATGATATTTTAGATAATATTGAGGCTCAGTTAAAAGACTATGATAAGCGAATTGATCATATTATTATTCATATTAATCCTTATAAAAGTTGACTTTGTTTAAAAGTTATGTTAATATGATGACATAAATCAATGAGAAGGACTAGTAATATAGGGAATATTAAAAGAGAGTTAGTGGCTGGTGGAAACTAATAATAAGACTTATATGAATCTACCTTTGAGTGGAAATTAATCATTTCTCGGTGAAAGCCGTTATCTTAATTAAGACTATGTTAGGATGGTACCGCATGTAAAGTGCTCCTATGACACGGTCTTTTTTTAATTTTTTATATATGGATGGGGGAAGATTATGGAAGACGAACCAACACAAAATTTAAATCTAACAGCATTGTTAATGAAAAAAATTTTGGTAGAAAGGGCTTGTAAGGAACAAGGAATAGAACCAAATAATTATCCAGGATATGAGGACTTATCCTCGAAAATTGTTAGTGCGCGTGAAGACATATATAAAGAAAAACTACAAGAAACTTTTTTAGAGTTATCAAGTGATTCTAAGGATCTTAGTGATAGACAAGTAAGAAAAAGATAGAAAGAAGGAATAAAATGATAGATATTAAATTAATTAGAGAAAATAAAGAGTTAGTAAAGGAAAATATTAAAAAGAAATTTCAGGACTATAAGTTACCATTAGTAGATGAGATATATGATTTAGATATTAGATGCCGTGAGGCTAAACAAAAAGGTGACGGTTTGAGAGCTTTAAAAAATGAAAAAAGTGCTTTGATTGGAGCTTTAATGCGTGAAGGTAAGAAGGAAGAAGCCGGGACGATTAAAGCTGAAGTGAGCGGCTATGGAACTGAAATTATAGCCTTAGAAAAAGAAGAGGAAGAGTTAAATAAGCTAATTAAAGAGAAAATGATGATTATTCCAAATATCATTGCTGCTGATGTTCCAATTGGTGAAGATGATACTAAAAACGTTGAGAATGAGAAGTTTGGAGAACCAATTGTTCCAGAATTTGAAATTCCTTATCATGCTGACATATGCGAAAGATTAAACGGTCTGGATAAAGAAAGTGCTGGAAGAACAAGTGGTAATGGTTTTTATTATTTAATTGGTGATATTGCTCGCCTTCATTCTGCAATGCTTAGTTATGCTCGTGATTTTATGATTGATAAGGGATTTACTTACGCAATTCCACCTTTCATGATTCGTAGTGATGTGGTAACTGGTGTTATGAGTTTTGAAGAGATGGATGCCATGATGTATAAAATCGAAGGCGAGGACTTATATTTGATTGGTACTAGTGAACACTCAATGATTGGTAAATTTAAGGATCAGATTATTAAGTCTGAGGATTTACCAATTGCGATGACTTCTTATTCACCATGTTTTAGAAAAGAAGTTGGTGCTCATGGAATTGAAGAACGCGGTTTATACCGTGTTCATCAGTTTGAAAAACAGGAAATGATTGTTTTATGTGAGCCTGAAGAAGGTATGGACTGGTATAATAAAATGTGGCAGTATACAGTAGAGTTTTTTAGAAGCTTGGATGTTCCAGTTAGAACTTTAGAGTGTTGTAGTGGTGATTTAGCTGATTTAAAGGTTAAATCATGTGATGTAGAGGCTTGGAGTCCAAGACAACAAAAATATTTTGAAGTGGGTTCTTGTTCTATATTAGGTGATGCGCAAGCTAGAAGACTAGGCATTAGAATGAAAACTGAAAATGGTAATGAGTATTTAACAACTTTGAACAATACTGTTTTAGCAACGCCTCGCGGATTAATTGGTTTTATCGAAAATAATTACAATGAAGATGGAAGCATAAGTATTCCAGAGGCTTTAAGACCTTATATGGGGGGCAAAGAGAAAATAGAAGCTAAATAGGCTTCTTTTTTTGTAATTTTATTGTTTATGGATGGGATTATTCCTTATAAAAGTATAATTTCTTGCTTAAATAAACTACAGTTTTTCTGTAGTTTTTATGTCAAGTTAATAAGTTTTTTGTAAATGAATTTTTAAAATGTGGTATGATAAAAATGGGAGGATGATATTATGAAGTGTGTAGCAATAAAAGATATTAAAGAGTTTGAAATTAAGGAAATAGAAGAACCTGTTTCAATTAATGGAAGCGTTATTGTTGATGTTAAAAAAGCAGGAATTTGTGGCTCAGATATTCATTATTGGGTAGGAGGAGAGCCAAAAGGATTAGTAATGGGTCATGAATTTTGCGGAGTTGTAACTAATCCTGGGAATCGTGAAGATTTAAAGGTTGGTGATCGTGTTACAGCTTTACCAATTTCACCTTGTGGTCATTGTGATGCATGTAAATCTGGCAATGTTCAATATTGTGCAGAAACGTGGCTACAAGCAGAAGGGTTATCATTAGATAATCCTGGGGCTTTAGCGCCAAAAACATCAGTTAGAGCGGATATGGTTTTGAAGGTACCCGATAATGTAAGTGATGAAGAAGCAGCTATGGTTGAGCCTACAGCAGTTGGCCTTCACGCTATTAATTTAGCTAATATTAAAATAGGTGATAATGTATTAATTATTGGCGGTGGAATTATTGGTTTGGTATCGGCAATGTTTGCGAAAAAGGCAGGGGCTTCTTATGTTGCAGTATCAGAAACAAATGAAGCTCGAGGTAATAAAGCAGTTAATTTGGGCGTGGCTACTGAGTGGTTTGACGCAAGAGCAGAAGATACGATTAATAAAATGATGGCTAAAACTAGTGGCGGATTTGATGTGGTTATCGAGTGCTGCGGAAATGCGCCAGCTGTTAGTTCTAGTTTAGTAGCGGTTAAACCTGGCGGAACAGTTGTCTTGGTTGGAGTTGCAACAGATCCTATAACTATTCCAACGGTGCTTGTAGTTATGCATGAGGTAACAGTTCAAGGGGCAATTGCTTATACTAAGGAAGAATTTTCGACATGTTTGGATTTAATTTTTAAAAAGGAAATTGATGTAATGAGATTTGTTGATGACATAATTGGATTAGAAGATGTTCAAAAGGCTTATGAAAAATTAACGTCAGGCACTGATTCAGCTGTTAAAATTTTAGTCGATCCTAATAAATAGCTTAATAAAGCTATTTTTCTTTTGTTGACAGATTAGTAAATGCTTTCTATAATGAAAATACAAATACTTTTAGAAATAAGGTGGAAAAATGGAAAAGATATTAATCGTTGAAGATGATGATACAGTTAGAAATGAACTTGGGTCTTTGCTTTCAAAAAATGGATATGAAGTGCTTACGACAGAAGATTATTTAAATGTAAGTTCTTTAATTATCGAAAAAGTTCCTAATTTGGTTTTATTGGATATTAATTTACCTAATACTGATGGTTTTGAGCTTTGCAAGCAAATTAGAAGTAAGGTAAAGACACCAATTATATTTGTGACTAGCCGTAACACGGATATTGATGAATTAAAAAGTATTACTTTAGGTGGCGATGATTTTATTACTAAGCCATACAATATCCCAATTTTACTGGCGAGAATCGCAACTATTTTAAAACGTAGTGATCCAGGTTATAATAAAGATATTGTTTATAAGGACGTTGTTTTAAATACTCATTTATCGACAGTGAAATATATGGATAATGTGACTGAGCTTACAAAAAATGAATTTCGTATTTTATATTATTTTTTTATAAATCCAGGAAAGGTTATTAGTAAAGATGAATTAGTTGAGTATCTTTGGAATAACAAACTATATGTGGATGAAAATATTTTAAATGTTAATGTTACAAGACTTCGTAAAAAATTGTTAGAAATAGGGCTCGATAATTTTATTGAAACAATTCATGGAAGAGGTTATAAAATATGAGTTTTATGAAATATGTTATCGATAAATTAATGTTTATATTATTTAATATTATTTTATGTTTTTTGTTATTTGTTTTTTTGCTTGTAATAGGTAATAGTTTTTCTGAAATTTTGTTAATAATAATTGCATGGGTAGTTATTTTAATTTTGTATTTCATAGTTAATTATTACCGCGATAAAAAAAGATATATTAAGTTAATGGATATTTTGACTAAACTTGATAAAAAATATTTAATGTCAGAAATGATGGAAAGACCTAATAAAAATTCAGAAGTTATTTACTATGAAATTATTAAACAAATGTCGAAGTCAATGAATGAAAATATTTGTAATATTAAAAGAGCTCAGACTGACTACCAAGAATATATTGAGGAATGGGTTCATGAAATAAAAACGCCAATAGCAGCTTCTTTATTAATATGTCAGAACAATGATTTTCCTAAAAACAAAGAGTTGATGAGAGAGATTAATAAAATTAATAGTTTAGTAACTCAAACTTTATTTTACGCACGTAGCGAAGTAGCTGAACGAGATTATTTTGTTAAAGAGACGCCTTTGGCTGAAATTATTCACAATAATGTGATTAAATATCGCGATAACTTACTTATTAATGATATAAAGATAGAAGTAAAAGATGTTAATAAAAATGTTTATACAGATGAAAAATGGCTTGATTTTATTTTAGACCAAATAATGAATAATGCTATTAAATATTCCAAAAGAGGTGGACATATTTTAATATCAGCGTTAGAAACTAAAGATGGTGTTATATTAACTATTTTTGATAATGGTATTGGTATTAAATCAAGCGATTTGCCAAGGGTTTTTGATAAAGGTTTTACAGGTAGTAATCGAGCTGAAAAAAGGTCGACAGGAATTGGATTATATTTAGTAAAAAAGCTATGTGATAAATTAGGCCATGTGGTTAAAATTGAATCAGAGGATGGAAAAAGTACAAAAGTTATTCTTTTATTTCCAAAAGGTAAACTTAATAGACTGGAAGATTAGTAGTAAAAGTTTCTTACAAAAGTGTAAGAAATTTTTTAGTTTTTCTTTGCTATAATGGTAGTAGCTAAGAGGTGATTAATTTGAAAGTTATGGAAAGTTTATTTATTAGTTTACTAGTGGGAACTGTTATTATAATTTTGTTAGTTACTTTATTTTTAGCATCATTTGTTTTAGTCCCAGTTATTATAATTGGTTTTCTAACACAATGGATTTATAAAAGGAGGCATGAAAAATGCAAAGGTTATTGAGATTAGAACATGTAGAAAAGTATTATGGCAATGGCTCTAGTTTGACTAAGGCGGTTGATGATTTATCTTTGGAGGTTAACTCTTCAGAGTTTGTAGGAATTATGGGCGCTAGTGGAAGTGGGAAAACGACTTTGCTTAATTGTATTTCAACTATAGATACGGTAACGTCAGGTCACATTTATTTAGACGATAAAGATTTAACAGAAATTAGTGAAAAAGAAATTGCGGAATTCAGAAGAGAAAATTTAGGCTTTATTTTTCAAGACTTTAATTTATTAGATACGTTAACGATTGAAGAAAACATTGCTTTAACTTTAACAATTAATAAAGTAGATTTAACCAATATTGATAAACGTGTTTTGAAGGTCGCAAAGATGCTGGGAATTGAAGAAATTCTTAATAAGTATCCATATGAAGTATCAGGCGGTCAAAAGCAAAGATGTGCGGCGGCCAGAGCGCTTATTAATAATCCAAAGATTATTTTAGCGGATGAGCCAACGGGAGCTTTGGATTCAAAATCAGCGCAGATGCTTTTGGAGACGATGGTTGAGATGAATGACAAATTAGCAGCGACAATTTTAATGGTAACTCATGACGCTTTTTCGGCTAGTTATTGTAGCCGAATATTATTTTTGAAAGATGGTAAGATATTTAATGAAATTGTTAAAGGTGATAAATCACGAAAGGAATTTTTCAATGAAATTCTTGATGTGATGACGTTACTGGGAGGAAACTTAAAAGATGTTAGGTAAGTTAGCGCTTCGTAATGCGAAACGATCTTTTAAAGATTATTTGGTTTATATGATTACGATTACCATTTCTTTTGCGCTTATTTTTTCATTTAATGCAGCAATATTCTCTAAGGATATTTTAGAATTAAGTGATATGATGGATAGTTTTCAAGGCGCAATTGTAGCAGTTAGTATTATTGTTGTTATAATCATTGGATGGTTAATAAATTATACAATGCGCTTTATGTTAGAAAAGCGAAGTCATGAGTTTGGAACTTACGCAGTTTTAGGAATTGATAATAAGAGAATTTCTAAATTATTTATGCTTGAAAATTTAACGCTTGGCATAATATCTTTGTTATTATCTTTAGTAGTTGGCTTGTTTTTATATCAAATTTTAGTAGCAATTGTTTTTAATGTTTTTGATTTACCATATCAGATTTCATTAAATGTGACATGGCAATCAGTATTATTAACGCTGTTTTACTTTATAATTATTTTCGCCTTTTCTTTATGGCATATGAGACATAAGCTTAAGAAGATGAAAGTATATGATTTACTTTATTTTGATAAGAAAAATGAAAATGCAGCTTTGAAAAAAAGAAAAAATAAAACTATTATATGTGTATTATCATTAATTTGTGGAATTATTAGCATTGTACTATTATTTAATAGCTTTAAGATTGGCGTGGATCCTAATATGGGCAATATTTTAATAGCTTTAATTTTAGTTATTATTTGTATTTATGGTTTTTATTTTACAGCAGCATCACTTATTACGTCGTTTTTCTTAAATAAAAGGAGAAAATATAAAGGACAAAATTTATTTATAGTTCGTAATTTTGCTTCGAAAATTAATACAATGGGTGTTACTTTAGGGACTTTGGGATTATTATTCTGTTTAACATTTATTAGTATGAATGTGGGAATGTTTATGAAGGGATTATTTGATGAACAGATAATGAGAATGGCTCCCTATGATATTTCAGTATTTAATCCAGAAGATGATGATAATTTTGAAACAGTTTTAACGAAGATAGAAAGTGATTATACGATCGAGGATAAAATCATTTACAAAGCTTATTATAGTGATAGCAATACTTTTACAAAAATTAGTGAGACATCCGGACTTGGGTATCAAAATAAAGACAGTTTTTTAAGATTATCTGATTACAATAAACTTAGAGAAATGCGTGGGATGGAACCGGTAACTTTAGGGAAGGATAAATATTTAATTCATTCAATGAGTAATAATGAAAAAGCTTTTAACGAAGTTGAATTTTCTAAACTACCAATTGTTTTAAATGATCAGGCTTTAACTTTCGAAGAACTTTTGACAGAAGGATTCAGTACTGAATGGATTCCGGGGTGTACCTTTATAATTGTAGTTAATGATGAATATGTAAGCAATCTAAATGTTATTAATACAATTTTAGGAGTAAATACGAAGGAAGAGACAAATGAGGATTTTCAAAGAGAATTAAATAAAATGGTGCAGTCAAATTTATATATTGATGATGCGGTTTATTCGCTGGCCAATGTGACAGTGAAGGGCGCGGTTATTTCTCAAAATAAATCAGTTTTAATTACCTTTTCATTTTCGTTATTTTATTTAGCATTTATTTTTACCGCGACCGCTGGAACTATTTTATCAATTCAGCAGCTATCGGATTCAGCTAAATATAAATTTAGGTATAAAATTTTAGATAAGCTTGGTATGGGTCATAGAACAATGGATAAGCTTATATTTAAGCAACTTCTAATATTCTTTATATTCCCAGTTTTATTACCACTGATTATCAGTTTAGTTGCATCAATTGCGACTTATCAGATATTTGTACCCGTTATTGAGAACGCTAATTTGTTATGGCAAGTTATTGGAACAAATATATTATTATTTATGTTTATATATGTGATATATTTTATTGCAACATATATTGGTTTTAGGAAAAATGTTTATGCAGAAAAATGAACCTTTTAAATATTCATGCCTAATAGTTGGTGTTTTAATTGGAATTATATATGGTGGTACTTTAGGACTTAGTACACTGTTTAAAATAGTATTTATCTTTTTAGGGATGGTATTAGGATATGGTATTTATTTACTGTTTAAATTATTATGGATGTGTGCTAAAATAGGATTTAGAAAATTAAAAGACAGTTTTAAATAATAAAACTGTTTTTTGATTAATAAATGTTGTATAATAGTGATTAGTTAAGGCAAAAATTGTAGACATTTGTTTGTCGATTGCTTAACAAATGTAAGTTTGAATGAAATTGCTATCTTAGAAAAATGTTACTATTATATTTAAAATATAGGAGGTTTGGTTTATGCCAGAATTACCAGAGGTGGAGACTGTCAAGAACACTTTAAAAAGACAGGTTTTAAATAAGAAAATAGAATTAGCTAGTATTTATTGGGATAATATTATTGCTTTTCCAGAGGTTTCTTTATTTAAAAAAAGAATTCAAAATCAAAGAATTAATAATATTTTAAGACGAGGTAAGTGGTTAATGTTTGAGCTTGATGACTATTTCCTTTTATCACATTTACGTATGGAAGGTAAATATTTTATTCGTAATAAAGGTGACGAGAGAAATAAACACGAGCACGTGATTTTCTTATTTGATGATGGGACAGAGCTTCGTTATCACGATACTAGAAAGTTTGGAAAAATGTATTTAGTTGATAAGGAAAATGCTTATGATGTTAAACCGTTATGTGAACTTGGTCTTGAGCCTTGGGATGAGAATTTAACGGTAGAATATCTTAGAAGAAAATTAAAAAACAAGCCAATTAAAACAGAACTTTTGGATCAGGGAACGATTGTAGGTATTGGTAATATATATGTTGATGAGATTTTATTTTTAAGTAAAATTCATCCTGTTAAATTAGCTGGGGATCTTAGTGATAAGGAACTATCTGATATTATAAAATATACTAAGGTTACTTTGGAAAAAGCGATTGAACTTGGTGGAACTACAGTTAAGAGTTATACTTCAAGTGAAGGGGTTCATGGTAAATTTCAAAATGAGTTACTAGTTCATACTAAAAATGAATGTCCAGTTTGTCATGGTGAAATTGTGAAGACTGTTGTTGGTGGACGTGGGACTTATTATTGTCCAGTTTGCCAAAAGGAAGATAATATATGATTACGTTAAATGCCTTTAATGATTCTGAAATTCAAAAAATTTCAAATGATAAGATTAATTATATAAATGGCATTTTGGTTCAAGTTCCAGCAAATTCAGATAAAAATTTTAACTTTGGTTATATGCTTTTTATTCCGGAGGAAATATCTAATAATACGACGTTAATTGTTGAGGGGGCTAATACGGGACATTGCGCAGATATGGAAACAGCAAAACAGGATGTAATAGATGAAGTTAAGAGTTTTTCTCTTTAATTTATAGGTGGAACGAAACTACTAATTTTCCAATATTAACACCAATTTTCCCAAGGATATTTGCTGACGGGAAACCAATTTATACGCATATGTTAACGAGTGATGTTTTAAGATGCGAATCATATGGACTTACAAGAATTGATAAACAATTAATTGAAATGATTAATGATGCAAGGGAAAGACTTTTGAAAAACGGGATATTTTCAGATGATAAAATTATTATTGATGGTTTTTCGGCTTCTAGTAAGTTTGCGAATAGGTTTACTTTGTTGCATCCAGAGGTGGTTAAATTAGCTATTGGTGGTGGAATTAGTGGTTGTTTGACTTTACCAATAAGAGAAATTAATGGCGAAAAATTATTTTATCCTGTCGGAATAGGGGATTTGCCTGAAATAACTGATGAGAAAATTAAAGAATTTTTGGATGTTAAGCAGTTTTACTATATGGGGATGAATGACACGAATGATCCTTTTGCTATAGACGAAGTTCGTAAGGGACCAATATATAGTGATATAATAAGTGAAAGTGAAGCCACACAGTTATATAAGTTTTTAGGTGCTGATATGTTAGGATCTAGGTGGACTAAAACTCAAGAATTTTATCGTAAACTAGGTTGTAATGTGGAGTTTGGTTCTTATGAGGGTGAGGGCCATAGACCTCATGCTGCTTCATCTAAGGTTATAAGTTTATTAGAACAGAATTTGCCCTATAAAAAAGATAAAGTTATTTAATAATGGGTTTATGTTTATACTCCATTAATGTTAAATTAACTTTATCTTTTTCTTTGGCATAATAGATGTAACTTACTTTCATTTCAATTTCGAGCATTTTATATTTATTAGTGTATCCAGTGATTATTGGTAATTTTGATTCTTTTTTAATACCTCTTAAATATTTTTGTCCTTGTTTGGTAAAACCTAAAACTCTGATATATTCTGGTTCTTTAAAGGTTTTGGCATCATTTTTAGTAAAACCACAAAGGATATTAGTAAACATGCGATTTATTTTATTGTAGGTATATCTTTTAGTTTTGACTTTAGCAATCAATTCTGCGAGACTAGTTGCTTCAAAAATGTATTTTTTAATACGGTTTTCAATTCCTTCGTCGACATTTAGATATTGATTTAGGTTATTTATTTCACTAATTATTTTATATTTTAGAAGGCTAAAGTATTGTTCATTGAAATGCATGTTATTTTGAAGTGCTTGATATGTTTCTTTTGGGACATATTCTTTGATATTTTTATGATGTTTAATAGCTTCTCTAATACTGGTAGCAGAAGTTATTTTACTTTTTAATTCTTTACTATGGTAGTCATTGGTTCTTTGAATAGTGATAGGGGTAATATTACTACCATCTAGCTCTTTAATATAGCTTAAGCCTAATAAATCATTTGGACTATCTATTTTTATTTTTGTTAGACTATGAACAGCTTTTGATAAACTGGTTGGATAGCTAATGCCGTCTGCCATATATTTTTTTACTAATTTATCAAATTTTTCTGTTTTTTGGATTTTAGCTATTTTCTTTAATTCTATCGGGGTTAATGTCTCGGTACCGAAGACAATTTTATCAATATTAAGATTTTTTAGGATTGTAATTGCACCATGAGCAAAAATATCAGCTGATTGGATACTAAAGACGAATGGAAGTTCAATTACTAAGTCGACATAGTTTAAAGCTATTTCGGTTTTTCTCCACTTGTCAATGATACTAACATCACCTCTTTGAGTGAAGTTTCCACTCATAACTAAAATTATTGTGCTGTCAGGAGCTATTTCTTTAATTTTATTTATGTGATGAATATGCCCATTATGAAAGGGGTTATACTCGCAAATTATTCCGATACTTTCCATTGTTACCTCCTTTATTATTGGTAAAAAAATATGTTTGAATTAACATATTTTATTCTTTTTCTAAATATAAAACGTTAGGATAACTATAGTTTAAGATTTTTTCTAAGTCTTTTGTTTTAATTTCTGCCGACATATCAGGAACGCCGACTGAGCAGATAAAAGCTTCATAGTCTAAAACAATTTTATCAAGGATTACAGTATCAACAATGTTATTATCATAACCAAAAGCAGCTACGCTACCAGGAATGCAGCCAATGATTTCGGTCATTTCCTCACTATTAACGATGTTAACTTTTTCACCGATTAAGTTTTTTATCTTTTTAGAATCTAATTTTTGGTCTTCAGTTGTTATGTAAATATAAAATTTTCCGGATTTTCCTTTAACAAATAAACTTTTAGTTTCTTTACCAGTCCATCCTAATTCTTCATCTACTTTGGCTGCAATTTCAAAATTTAAAATTGGTTCGTGGTTAGCTAATTTACAGTCCACATTTAGTTTTTTTAATGTGGTTAAAACATTTTCTTTGATTTGTTCTTTATTCATTATATCACCTATTGGTATTATAGCACATTTTGATTTAAAACTTAAATAATAATAATAATAATTATAGCTTATAAAAAAGTTAGAAAATTATTTTCCAACTTTTATTGTTAAAATTGTGTTACATTAAATTTAAAAAATGGCCAGCTACGCCAATAAGGCTACCTAAAACGATAGACATAACAGTCATTGCAATTGGACTTTTTTTGTCTTCTTTGGCAACTAAGATAATTACTGGGAGCGCTAATAAGAAAGCAACAACTCCACCTCTTAACCACCAAAGACTGCCAAACCAATCTACACTAAATATAATAAATGGGATAATCAAATAATATACAAAGGCAGAGGCTGTAGAAAATTTATCTACTTTCATTTTTATCATTGGCAATATATCGATAACGCCAGCGATGATTCCGATTAATAATGTTAATAATACAAACTCCATATTTTCTCTCTTTTCTATTTATATTTTTTAGGATTAGTAAAATTGTTTAATATAGGTGCTCTATAATATCACTTCCATGTTTTTTTTATTATATAATATATTTTACTTTAATACAATCATTTGAAAGGTTACTTGACATTTTGGCGAATTTTGGGAGTCTTTGGAGAATGTTACTATAATAATTTGCTTTATAAAGACTTTTCGTATATAATGTTAATGCGAGGTGATGTTATTGCAGATCGATATTGCTAATTTACATTCAGGTTTAGAGGATTTTGTAACTATTGATGAAACATATTCTTTTGATAATGAAATGTTAAAAGATACAGAAATTATCGAACTTAGTGGAGTGAAGATTACAGGTGATATTACTAAAAATAGTTTAGATGAATATATTATAGATGTAGTAGTTACCGGAACAATGGTACTTCCGTGTGCTTTAACATTAAAACCGGTAGATTATCATTTTGAAACAGATATTACAGGTAATTTAGCGCAAATTTGTGAAGAATTTGGAGAAAATTACGAAAACAATCAAAAAACTATTGATATTTTGCCAATAATATGGGAAAATATATTAATGGAAATTCCCATTAAAGTTGTTAGTGATGACATCAGTGATGTAAAAACTAAAGGAGACGGTTGGGAACTAATTACCGATGAAGAAGTGGTAAATCCTAGCTTAGCTAAATTAAAAGACTTATTATAGGAGGTGTGAAGAATGGCTGTACCAGCTAGAAAAGTAAGTAATACTAGAGGTAGAAAACGTCGTACACATTATAAAATAGATGAAAAGACTACAACAAAGTGTCCTAAATGTGGCGCTGACGTAAAACCACATAGAGTTTGTAAAGCGTGTGGAACTTATAAAGGAAAAGAAGTTATTAATGTAGAAGAAGCAGCTGAATAGTTGTTTTTTTTCTTATGTTATATTTTGTTTTCTTTTTTATATTAAATTATTAACTTAACTCCAGTCAAAAAAAGACTAGAGTTTTTTTGATGGATTTAGGTTGAAATGGTTGACAATA
>ENA-OPBM01001021-OPBM01001021.1-human-gut-metagenome-genome-assembly--contig:-NODE-1021-length-19072-cov-4.431193_pt1 | contig 19072 bp, 18 predicted proteins | sample MGYA00241069_ERZ501454 | MGnify/ENA primary metagenome ERZ501454 (study PRJEB25962, sample SAMEA2042625) | human gut metagenome | biome: human gut; feature: human-associated habitat; material: faeces... | reverse complement strand
GAAAATCCGTGCTATATTACAAAAAGGCAGATAAGCTGAATTTTGCTTATCTGCCAAAATAAAACTAAGTATTTTATCATAGAGAAATTAATTTTACAGAAATAATCTCACACACTCGAGACCGCTGATAAAATCCTCTGTAACCCACATGAATACTACGTTTTCGGACAAGGTGATTCATGTGTATTACAGTTTGTATTACAATTTTTGAAAATGCTAATTTAATCAAAATTTATTCCGCATTCACTAAATATAATTTCAACACACTCATTAATAGTCAGGTCAGGATTATCTTTATAATACTTGAATCCCTTATATTCAATCATACTATTACCAATCTCTTCTTGATAAATTCTAATTTTTCGTGAATTTCGTATTGCAACTTTAACATCTTCTAAGGTGATTTGATTGAGCAGTTTATCAAAGGTTTCTTTATTTTTATTATCTTTTAATTTTGTGAAATCTGTACCATATAAAGTGTTTATATTTTGAACATATTTACTTCTGTCCTCAACAGAGAAGTTACATATACGCTTATGCAATATCAACCACAATTCAAAGGCAAAATTACTGTATCCAAGTTTATACTTGTATGCACTTCGTTTGTTTCTAATAGTTTTTAGCTCATCAAGAAGATTGCTAAACTGTGTTGCGTGTTCACTATCGTTACTTTCATAATCCACAATGTGGAATACCGGTAATTTTTGATTAGCATAAACGGGAATTGTTATTGATTTTATTCTGCTTAATGGAGATTTATCCTTCTTAATATTAAATTTAACATTAAATACTGCTTCATTACTACTGTTTATCAGCTTCTGAAGATGTTCAAAATACCATTGTTCATTTTCACCTTCAACCGAAAAATAATATGAATTAACTTTCTTCATTCGTTACACTCTCCATTCTTTCCTCAAGTATATCTGAAAAATCAATATTTCTTATTGAACCGTAACGATTGATAAAATAATTTTTCATATAGTCCTCGGTATTTCTTACCGCATTAGGTCCGGATGTTCCGAAATCTGACAAAGAATAATGGTTACTAATACCGGTATTATCATCTCTATCAACAAACTTGATCTCATCTCTTCTAAAAATATTTTTATTCAAGAAAATAGGATTATGAGTATTAAATATAAGCTGAGCACCTTTTTTATTTATTTCATCATTATGAAATGCTCCGACAATACTCATAAGAGCCATAGGATGAAGAGAAGCATCAAATTCATCCACAATTAATGTTGCTCCAGTTTGTAGAGTTTCTATAATTATTGGAAATATATTTAAGAATCTTTCTGTTCCGTAAGATTCAAATATTTCTACAGGAATAGCCTTTCCGTTTGATAATATAGAATATGGGGACATTTCGTTATTATCATTGGATTTCACATAAGCAATATTATTTCCGTGTATACCAAAAAGCTTTATTGCTTGATTTAATGTTTTATCTATAAATGCTTGATTCTTTTCTGCTTTTTCAATATGCGGCTCTATAGTCATAAGATTTGCTCTTAAAAAAACTTTGCATTTATTTTTAAACCATTCTGTAATACTATTTACAATTTGTGAACTATATAATGACTTAAACAGTCCGGTAAGAAATAATTCTTCGTCATTTAAGTTATTCTGTGCCATATTTTCACTTGCGTTTTTATCAAAAGCCGCAATTAGCATATCTGAAATTACATTTATATCTCCGATTTTTAGTGAAGAATCTCTTTTAAATATCATTTTTTCGTTAACTAATAATGTTTCACTTAATATCTTTCTATTGTAATTTGAATCAAGAAAAGTACCTAAATCAATTTGAATTCCATATTGATATACTATACCACCGGTTATGAATTTAATTTCGAATTCTACGGGCTGTGGTTTATCCAAAGACAAATTAGGGATTAATTCTAATTTTTTTACGGCTTCATTTGGGGATGTAAAAGCGTAATCACCATTTTTTATATTTCCTTTTAAAATAATACTTTTAAAAACTTCAAGAGCGGAAATTATATTTGTTTTACCTGATGCATTAGGCCCGTATATTACGGCGGATGAAAGCACTTTATATTCTTTTTTTCCTATTTTGGTTTTCAAGACGCTGTATTCAATATCTTTTATCTTGTTTGCAGGTGTCATAGAAAACAAAGTCTCTTTCTGAAATGTTTTAAAATTTTTAAATTTGAACTCTAATAACATAATAGCACCCCTTTTAATATTATTTTGCGGAAATATTGCAAAATCTAATTGTATTATATTCTATTATATCTGTTTTGTCAATGTTTAATACTATAAATATGCAAAATGTTTTGAATAATATAATAGATTATAAAGCGGAAATAGCGGGTGTAATACAACTATGCTACAAATATCTGTTTCAAAATTAAAGAATGTCTATTTTTTCTAAAATCTTAAAATTTTGAGTTATTTAATAGAATAAAACCATTGACAATGGAGTATAAGTATGGCATTATTATGCCATAAAAGAGATGGATATTATGCCGCAAATTATACCAATTAAAGATTTGAAAAATACAAGAGAGAGATCCGAAATGTGCCATAAATCAGAGGATCCTATATTTGTTACTAAAAATGGTTATGGTGATATGGTCATTATGAGTATAGAAGTATATGAAAAAATGTCATATATCAATGACATTTATAAAAAAATCAAACAAGGTGGAAAGGCTATTTTTGAGAGTAGAGTGATTAATGCCAAACAGTCTGTTGATTCACTTAGGAGCAAGTATGAAATATGAAGTTATTATATCAGAATAAGCTCATAAAGATATAGACAGTATATTATATTTTTAACTTTCTAAAAAAACAATAGCTGCAAATATTCTACTTGATAAAATTGAAGAAACATATGTTGATTTAATATAGTTAAAAATCTCCTAAAAGTAATATGCAATGAGCAGTTTTTTTATTGTAACAATTCTACTACTCTATATGGATAGATTGTTTTTAGGCGGGAGGTAACTGTAAAAGATAAAAAATTTTTATAATAAAAGAAGTTGAATAGATGTGAGGGAATAGAAACTAGGCTATCATATCATACCATTTGCAGATAAATTAATAAAAATATGAAATTGATAGTGTCGATAACGATATAATAAAATACTATTTGAGGATAAATAGAAGACTTGATGGTGCTGCTGAAATGCAAAAGGGAACAAAATGTTTAATTTTTGTATTTCGCATTGATAGCTTAGAGGACGTGTGTTATACTATATGTGATATTAATTAAACTCATATGATGTTAGGATGATGAATATGGTCAAATCAGTAATTCGTATAAAAAAGATTACTATAAAAAATTTGAAAAATGTTGTAAATGGAAGTCTTTCGTTTGAAAATCACAGGAAAAATTATAAGTCCAGCGTTCTTGGGTTGTATGGGCAGAATGGTTCGGGGAAAACGGTATTAATTGATGCTATATCTTTGTTGAAATTTGCTCTTTGCGGTAGACCGATCCCTAAACAATATGCAGATTTTGTGAACATTGACGCAGACGCAGCTACATTGGAATATGAGTTTACCGTTAAGGATATTGATAAAAAAGCAGAGTATAATGTAGGTTATTCATTTAGCTTAAAAAAAGAAATAGAAAAAAATACGGTTAATGTTGATGATAACAGTTTGGAACTTTCTGAAGAAGAAAAAACGGTTATTTTTGATGAGGTTTTAAGTTATTCATATGAATGCGGAGATGAAAAAATTAGAAAAACGGCAATTGTCGATACCAGAACATCAGATGTTTTTTTACCTAAATCAAAATGTACTGTATTGACTGGGAATGAAGATGAAAAGGATTTATTTGTAGCGAAGAAAATTGCGTTAGCGACATCCAGATCGTTTGTGTTTTCAAAAGAATTATTAAATTGCATAAGGAAAAACTGTAAAGAAAGATATCATGTGTTTTTGTTTAATGCATTAACTAAATTTGGAAACTTTGAACTATTTATTATTAATACAAAAAATTCGGGACTTATTAATTTTGACGCATTACCGTTATTTTTTAAGTATTCAAATAAAAGCGGAAATGCAGTGGGTAATTTACCTATTCCGTTAAATGATTCGGGAGTAATACCTGAACAGGCATTTGAAGTTATTAATAATGTTATTGACAATATGAACATAGTATTGGCACAGATTATTCCGAATTTAACTATCGGCATAAAAGTAATCGGAACTCAAACAATGAGAAATGGTGAAACCAGTTATATAATTGAATTAATTTCAAAGAAAAATAAAAAAGAAATTGCATTGCGTTATGAATCGGAGGGAATAAAAAAGATTGTATCTATATTACAGCTTCTTATAGTTGTATATAATAATGATTCTATAACGGTTGCAATCGATGAATTGGATTCGGGAATTTTTGAGTATTTATTAGGTGAAATCTTAAGAATAATTTCGGAAAAAGGAAAGGGGCAACTTATATTCACATCACATAATTTACGCCCCTTAGAAACTATAGATAAGGGATTCGTAGCGTTTACAACAACGAATGTCAATAACAGATATATACGATTCAGTAATGTGAAAAATAATAATAATCTTAGAGATTTTTATTACAGAGATATTATGTTGGGTGAACAAGATGAACAGGTTTACGAAACTACAAATAATTACGAGATAGCACTTGCATTTAGGGAGGCAAAGTTTGAATTTTGAGAAATTATAAAAATATTAACAGAAACAGAGAGAGTTTATGACTGTGGATGTATTTAAAAGGAATTTATTCTTTATGGCAATTTATTGAATATACTTATGAGCAATCTTATTCAAAGAATGACAATGTCTATTTTGAGTCGGGTGTACAGACATATTATCGGACTATCAGTATAAAATAGTTTAACAATATTCGGCTATTTTGTTGCAAAGAAGATTGCGGAGAACAGAGATAATATGTCTTATATAAATGCATGAATTATGACGATGCGTTTGGACGATTATGGCACAAAAGACAAAAATTATGATAAAATTTACGCACAAAAACTTTAGTCCTGTGTGCAAAATTAAAATTTGCTACTGTAATAGAAACAAATATCTGCTATAATATCAGCATACTACGTCACTTTTATCACGGTAAAAAGTGTATTGTTTTTTGGGGCGAATAGTACTTTGATATGAGTCAAATACTTAACTTTGATTAATATAATGAGAATTTATGATGAAGAATATTACGTTAATCCTAATCATTAAGTTGTGGCGTATCCTATAGTCATGCTTGTTAGATTTCAGTTATCCGAAAAATCCGGATAACTGCGGTAGATAAAAAAGTTATAATACAAATCACTATTTGTTAGATATGATTAAAGAAGATAGTTATGTTTAGTATTAAAGTATGATATATTATAGACTGATGAGTTAAAATTAATATAATGACAATTCAAATGAATATTAAAAACGGATTTAATATTTTTAATATTCATTTTGTCTGTTTTTGTGCTATAATTTATATAGTAAAAACAAATGCCGTGTTAATATGGAGGTTAAAAATATGAAGTTGTTGAAAATATCGGTATTAGGTTTGCCTTTGTTTAAGGGGAAATGTGAGATAGATTTTTTAGCACAACAAAGAGTTTCTTCGGATAATGCGGATAAAATGAATTGTTTATTTTCTAATGGTTCACAATGCTTTTATCAGAACAATGTTATTTCTTTTATAGGTATCAATGCTTCAGGTAAAACAAACATATTGAAATTAATAACATTTGTATGCAGAATGCTTAATAATGAATCTATAAATAATATTTCTTATTCTGAAATATTAGATGGATTGGGACATAAGGAAGAAGTGATTTTTGATGTTTACTTTTATTCGGAGAATAAAACTATCAACCAGCTTCATACCGTTGTTGTAAGAAAAAATGGAAAACTGATTATTAAAGATGAATACTTAAAATCCAAACCATGTAAAAAAGTCAAAAGTAAAGCAGATATATTTAATTTTGATGATTGCGATATTAATATAGCCAGAAATAATGATGAAATGTTTTTGCTTGATGATGTCAGTATTACTGTGGCATTCAACAAGAAAAATAAAGATCAACTAATATTGGTTGATATGCTCCAATATACTAATGTTAATGAATTGAGCATATTAGAAAATTGTCCACCGGAACTAATTGCTTTCTTCGACCCAAGTGCTGAATATCTGAATATTACGAAAAAGGGCAAGGACTGTGATATTCAACTGAAATTCAAAAATGAGGAAGAAATAATTTTGAATAAAACGTCTGAGCTTAATCGTTATCTATCATTGGGTACTATCAAGGGAATAAATACATTTCTTAATGCACTTAGGACATTCGAAAAAGGTGGTTATTTAATTGTAGATGAGATAGAAAATCACTTTAATCATGAGATTGTTTCCACACTAATACGTTTTTATATGGATAAAAGAGTTAATCCTAATGGTGCTATGATTATATTTTCAACACATTATGCAGAATTGCTTGATGAATTTAAACGCAATGACAATATTTATATTGTGCGAAATAGGAACGGTATCAATGCTGAAAATCTTGCAACTGTCTTAAAACGAAATGACATCAAAAAGAGTGATGCATATCAGAGTGGATTTTTGGAGGGTACAACTCCTATGTATGTCTGCTAAAATAAAACTGAGCCATTAGATGATGTGACCCCAAAAAGTTAGACTTTTTATAGCGTAGTAGTTTTAACGACTGCTACGCTATTTTTATGCAGCCAAGGTGTTGAGCCGATACTCAACCGGACTCATCCACCCAAGTTTTTCTTTTATTCTTTTCTCGTTGTAATATTTTATATATCTTTCAATAGCATCTTTAAGCTCTTCAAAGCTGTAATATGTAGTTCCATAATACATTTCCTGCTTTAATATTCCAAAGAAATTTTCCATCACAGAGTTATCATAACAATTTCCTTTCCGAGACATACTTTGAAATATTTTGTTTTCTTTAAGAACAGAGGAATATGCACCCATTTGATATGCCCAACCTCTGTCTGAATGGAATGTTCTTCTGTATGGGCAATCAGATGTTATTTCTATTGCTTGTTTCTGTGCCGATAAAACACTTGCCGCTGATGGAGTTTTGCTTATACCATAGCTTAACACTTCACCATTAAACATATCAAGAAATGGGTCTAAATACAATTTCTTAATTACCATTCGGCCTTTGTTGTCAATCTCATAATACTTAAATTCGGTCGTGTCAGTAGTTATCTTTTGATGCGGTACAGATGTATTAAATCGCCTGTTAATTCTGTTTGGTGCTATTTTACCAACATTGCCTTTGTACGAATTATATCTGCGACTTTTTCGAGTAAATGATGTGACCTGGAAACATAATTTTTGCATGATTCTTTGAACTTTCTTTTTATTCACAAAAATCTTTCTGTTTCGTAATTCTCTATATACCCGTCTGTAACCGTAATCCTTGTTTTCTATATGGATTTTAGTGATTTCATCCTCCAACTGTTTATCAGGATTTTCTCTGTCAAATCGTTTTTGCCAATACATATATGTTGCCTTTGGAAAACCGACTACTGCGAGAATGTCTTTTAATTTGAACTGTCCTCGGAGACTGTGGACAATTCTCGCTGTTTTTTCAGAAGAGTTTCCTCCTCTAAACGCAGTCTCCTCAATTCTTTTAAATATGCATTTTCTATTCTAAGTTTAAGTAGTTCGTCTTCAAGTTCTTTGACATGCTCGGCACTTGTAACCACGGGTTTTTCTCCGTCATATTTAGAAGGCTTTTTACATTCTCTTATATCCAATGTTTTCTTACGACCTTTCTTTTTAGGTCTCAAAGCATCAGGTCCGGCAATTCTGAAATCATTGACCCATTTTACAATCAATGATGGATTACTAATTTCTTGTGATAGTGCTAATTCCTGATATGAGACCTCACTTGATCGATACAATTCTACCATAGAAAGCTTAAATTGAAAAGTATATTTCTTATTTTGTCTCGAACGCATTAACCCTTCTTCACCAAATTCTCTGTATGCGTGTACCCATTCTTCAATTCTCCTCTTTGCAGGAATGTTATATTTACTTGCTAAATATCTATACCCACCTTCAGCATTTAGATATGCCTGCACAACCTCCATTTTAAATTCAAAACTATATTTTGCCATGAAAAAACCGACCTCCCAATAGTTAGATTTTTGGTCTAACTTTTGGGGGTCGGTTCAAGAGGTGAGGTGGCTCAGTTTTTTATTGACAAAGGCACTCCTATGTATGATTCTTATATAAAACTAAAAAAGAGTCTTATACAATTCCACAAGGAGGAAGTGTGATGAAACTTTCAAAATATATTGCCTGTATTTGTGAAGGTGCTGCAGAGCAGGTTGTCATAGAACGCTTACTTGATGCTAACAAATTAATTTTCACATATGATGATATGCTTGAAGGAGAAGTTATTCGGTGTAGGAGTGCAAAAAGGTTCGAAGAACGTGGGCTTTGACTAAAAAATAACAGTGCTAAGAATATTTGATTTACGTCGAGAAAAATTTAAATTAAGTAAAACATATGCTCCTGAAATTGAAATGCTTATTATCTTGAATGAAGGTAAATATACAGATTATAAAAAGTCTAATAAAAAGCCAAGTGAATTTTGTAAGACTGAATTGAAATATAAAAATGTAAAAAGTACAGAATTTCTAGAAAAGTATTTTGCTGATGCGAGTGTGCTTGTTTAGGCTATTATAGAATATAAATGAGTGTCAAACATTAAAAATGGTGAATGTGCATTGGCTGATTTATTAAGGTGATATATGATTAAATATAGGATTATGCTGTAATATATGGAATGGAAATAGCAAAAAATAAGCTATGTAAATTTGATTGATGCGGAATTTGTTATGATAGCGTTTTTTTGAAATACTGAAATGATTTGATGCGTAATGATAAAACTATATTGCTCATTTGATTAGACATATGTTCTTTGTTATTTAGTAAGTTAAGAAGATACAATAAAAACATCGTTATTACTATTATTCACAGTAGATTTTGAAATTAGAAAAGCCTTGGTATTATCGGGCTTTTTGTTTTTATGAGAAAAGTTTGCATAATCAAGTGTCTTTTCAATTAAGTTGAATGGTTTCCTATGCCAAGACTCAGTCGCGTAGAAATGTCACATCCAACGTATAGTATCAACATCTGATGTATTATTAAAAAATATAATTTTTTGTGGATATTCTTTGGAAAGATGTTGGTTCGATAACAAAAATATTGTACTTAAAAAATATGTAAATCAGAAAATGTGCATCAAAGTAACAAAGTTGCAAATAATGCTTGTTTAAGATAAATAAGCTATCTAAAAATTAGTTTTTTTGTTTATTGCATGATATATTTGAGAAAAAACGGAGAATTTGATTGTATGGGATAGAAATTTTAGAAATGATATGGTATAATATATAAAGAGGTGTTTTTGCTGCAAGTAAAACTCTAAAATAATTTTTGAAAATAGGAGGATGCGAAAATGAATATCGTAGGTCAAGTAATTAACGGATATTTATTTGAAGAAGCACTGGGAAGTGGTAGCTTTGGAGCTGTATATAGAGTATCAAAAGAGGGAAAGATATATGCCGCAAAGGTTTTGGCAGAAACATATATTTTAGAAGAGTTTAAGAATGAACAAAATCGAATTACAAGAGAAATAGATGTATTAAAACAGGTGAATAGTAAAAATTTAATTAAATATCAAGAGGATTTCTATTTTAAGAATGAATTTGGTGTAATAGAATATGTTATAGTGATGGAGTTTTTTGAAGGAAAAACATTGAGAAATTTCTTAAAAAAGGATACAAAATTAGAAACCTTAATTCATATTTTTGTGAATGTTTTAAATGGTGTCAGAGACTTACATAATACGATTTTTGAGAATGAGGGAATTATTCATCGTGATTTAAAACCAGATAATATAATGGTCGATAAGGACTTGAATGTCAAAATTATTGACTATGGTTTGAGTAAAATCATTGATTTTTCATCTATAACATCTACGGGAACCCAAATAGGTTCTCCATTATATATGTCACCAGAGCAGTTGAAGGACAGTAAACATATTGATTATAGAGCAGATATATATGCGCTAGGAATTATTTTATATGAAATGCTTACAAAAAAGACTCCTTATATAGCAACAACTGTGCCTGAATTGTTAATGAAAATATTGAATGAACCAATTATACCTCCAAAACAGTATAATCCTAATATAAGTGATGGTTTGGAAAAGATTATATTTAAAGCAACGGCCAAAGAACCATTTGCACGATTTCAATCCATTGAAGAATTTATCGAAGCATTCGATAAAAAGAATATTCAAGAAGGATTAGTGACAGTAGGAAGATATTATGCATGGGTATATAGAGAAAAAACTGTTACAGAACAATTTGAAGAAGTTAATAAAGCCGATATTATTTATCCAATTCATGTTAGGAATTGGATGAAAAAATTGCATTCACATTTTTTAAATAATAATTTTGAAAATGTGATAATTGATCCGTCAACTCAGAGGTTGTCATATGTAGCATTTGCTAATACAAAAGGTCTTGTAGAATTACCGTATGCACCAGAGAAAGGTGTAATTTCTTTAGAGTATTTGAATAATCCGCAGAGGAGAAAAGAGTATATCGATAAATGGTATGATACAGTTTCAATTGGGAAAAAATTAATTTTGCCATATCATTATATTAGCAATACGGATTACCCAGTAGAAAAGATTGATGATTGGATTAAAATGAATATTCAATTGATAGATGAAAGTATACAAGTAGTAGAAGAAGGAAAAGAAAAATACGCAATGATATCAATAGGACTTAGCCATTTAGTTTTTCAGGCAGATAAGATATTATCATATTTTGTACATGCAGAGGTAGATGGTTTTATTGTACAGGTTTCTGATATGAAACAACTTAATGAACAATCTTTGAAAAGTTATCTTGACTTTATGCTGAATTTGCAAAAGTACACTAATAAACCGGTTATTGCTTTAAAAGTTCCTGTGGCACTAGGATTGACATTAGTTGCAAAAGGTATTCATGGTTTTTCTTTAGGGTTAGCAAGTATAGATTATTTTGATGAACAGTATATAAAAGAGGAAAAAGATTCATTCAATTTATATTCAAAATTTTATTTCCCTAAAGTGATGTCTTTGATGTCATATCCTAAGAAAGATACATTTGTTTTTGAACAGTTATACAATTATTTTGGAGGATGCAATTGTAAGTGGTGTAAGGACAAAACAGCGATTGAGATAGGTACTGGTGATAATGGAATACAACTACATCATTGGCAAATGATGCTGGAAGAAGTAAATAAATTAAATCAGTATGAAGGAGAATCTCGTATCGTTTATTTGAAAAAACGTATTGAAGTAGCATTAGAGACTCTGGATTCTATACCAAAAGAGATTATAAATAGCCAGAAGAATACGGAATATTATAAATTGTTGAAAAATTTAAAGAAAGTAATTTACTAAGATTTAAGTAGGTGAAATTATGTTTGCGAACGAGAAAGAATTAGTAAGTAAATTGGTTCTTGATTTACAAGAAAGGTTTGGTACTCATTATATTGTTAGAGAATTAAGAGGTGGAAACAATATTGCGGATATTGTGTATGCAACAGATATAAACAGAAGTAATATTGTATTTGATGAATATTTTAATGCATATTATTATTTTAATGGGATTTATAATCATAAAAAAATCAGTATAGAAGATGTAAAAATTTCTGATGAAAAGGTAAATAAGAAGTTTTATCATTTCCTTAGAGAGTTGGAGGATCTTGGCTATATAAAGATTAATGATAATTATATTACTTCTGTAAAAAAAATTGATGCCGTTACTAAGAATTTTATTGCTGTTGAAGCAAAAATTTCTGATTGGAAAGCTGGATTGGAACAAGCTGCTAGATATAAACAATATGCAAATGAGGTGTATGTTGCATTAAGTTCTGAATACGTTTCTAAAGTAGATAAACAGCAATTTAAGGATTTAAATATAGGGCTAATGAGCGTATCTTCTGGAAAACTAAAAATATCTATTAGAGCAAGAAAACAACCGGTAGAAAAATTAGATATTCAATATTATATTGCAGATAGATTTTTAAAACAGTTGAAACTTTCGGAAACACTGTGATAGTCATAAAATATTAGGAGATTGTACAAAGCAGTCTCCTAATATTTTTTTGTATGTCTCTTAATTTCAATTGGAAATCATAATTAGAAACTAGGCTTTTCAATTTCATTGGTTGGTAACTTTGGTACTTGTTTATGTGATGGAGAAATGATTGCCTACACAATTCTCTCGTATTTTTATTGAGGCGACGGCAAAACATCTGCATATAGGGGATATTAAAAAGTAGGTCTGTGGGATATTTCAAAAGGAATGGAATTTGCGCTAAAGGAGGGAAGTCTTTTGCCCAAACTTGTCAATGCGGTGATTGCAGTTGCACGGATGAATGATGTGGATGTTCGTACAATAAATGAGTACATTGACAAGGTTTATTCAGATTCAGAGTTCCGGGATAGTTCAAACAGAAGCAAATCATTAAAATCTTCAAATGATTATTGTAGTTGTTTTTAAGGTAAATAATGAGCCTGTTATAGATTAATAGGGTCAGATTAACGATTTTGTTCATGTATGATAATTTATATTTTGCTATGATATTTATCAATAGTTTCTTTTATAAAAGAAACTATTGATAAAATTTAAAAAATTTTTCATTATAACAGAAACGAATAAGAGAGGCGGTAAGCATTATTATAATTTTATGATACTTCTGAATAGCTTAGTTCGGCAATACCGGATATGATGTCTTTAACTTGATTTATCAATTTTTGAATACGAACGGAAACATCAAATGAATATGATTTCTCACCGCATTGGGAACATACTTGGGTAGGAACATTGTGAATAACAATAATGCGATTTCCTAAGTCAGCGATATAATTCGTACATTTATTTTCCATAGCTGATTTGCATAATAGACATCTCATTTATAAACCTCTCTTTAAAATAACCTCAAAATATCCATTTATTTTAAATTTCTATCGGTAAGTATTTGTTATATAGTATATTTTATGGTATCATAAAGAAAATAAAAAGTCAATAAAAGCAGTTTGAGAGAATTGAACAAAAGCTTGACATTGTGTCAATGGTGTGAAATAGAGCATTCCAAACAGTTACAAATATTCCTGAGGATCAAGAAATAGGTGTATGAATGCAATTAGAGATATGACATTGGTGCTTTTTTTATTCCGTAATTTGTATAATCATCTTGGGGGGTATCCGGTGGGGTATCTTGGGGGGTAACAATAGATTTTTGCATGACTCGCTGGAGAAGATTCATGATAAAACAATAAAATGGCAATCATGCAGACCATTTAAAAATATATTTAAATCCATATCGGTTGATATGGTGATAAAATATGTATCCAACATTTCATGAGGCGGATATTTCAAAATTTACTGCCGATACGAATGCATGACAGAATTTGACACTGAAACTGCATTAGCAAGGCAAAGTAAAAATATAGGAATTGTTTGATGTGAACTGTCGCAAATTTCGGTTGTAAATTTATGGTTGATTAAAAATTATGAGCAAAAAAGAATGATGTAAATTCTGTAAAAGTATTGATTGTTATAAATTTATCAAGAGCATTACGTTGCAAAGCAAAAGATTTTATAAAGTATTAAAATAACATATAAAGAAATTATTGGAGTATCGAATTAATAAATTCGATACTTTTTTGTTGCTTTCAAAAAGTAAGAAAATCCTATTTATAGCAATATAAAGAATAACATTCAATGTAAAATAAAACATAAAAATGTATGTAGATGTAATTATAAATTCGATACATTTCTACAAAAAACGTTACGTTATATTATAAATCGACCAAGGTTAGATGAACGTAAAAAACCCCCTATAGACCGAAAAATGAAAAATTATTTTTATTTTTACTATTTGATAAGAATTAGAATTGGAGGTTTTAAATATGAAAAATCTAAATGAAATGCCTGAGATATTGGAGATCTCAGATCTAATGGATTACTTAGGAATCAGTCGGTCAGGTGCGTACCGACTTGTGAGAAAAAAAGGATTCCCGGCGTTCAAGTTATTGGGAAGATACACGATACAAAAATCATCATTAATAAAATGGTTAGCAAGGCAAGAACGTGAAGCGGAAAGAAAGTGAATTAGATTATACATTATTTGATAGTATATATTGAAACAAAGGAGGCAAAAAAATGAAAAGACGAGGAAATTCGGAAGGGTGTATAACGAAAGATTCCAGAGGCAAATGGATTGCACGTCTGCAAATTGGTTGCAACAGTAACGGCAACCCGAGAATAAAAACATTCAGCGGCAAAACCCCTACAGAGGCACGGCGGCGAATGAATAACTTTAAGAAAAATCTTGCGAATATGGATGGTCTAACAAAAGCAGAGGGTCTTATGAGTGAGGGAATGAGGTATTGGAGCGATAAATACAAAAAGCCGACTTTAAAGCCGAGCAGTTATGATAGATTGATGCAAACCATCGAATATCAAATCATTCCATACATAGGAAATTACATGATTCAAAAGGTATCAACCGAAGATATTCAAGATTCAATCATCAACCGTATGCAAAAACAAGGCCTATCGCATAGCAGTATCAAGAAGGCATATGAAGCTCTGAATGGATTTTTCCGACAGTACGTCATAGAACGAAAAATTGTTTTCAATCCAATGGTAGGTGTTATACTACCCTCAAAGAACCAATTCAACACAAAGCAGTTGCAGGTGTTAAGTGGGGACGAAATGAAAAAATTCATAAGTGTAGCGGCGGAAAAGTTGAAAAAAGGTGAATGCAGATATAGATACGGGTACGGACTGATATTCGTTTTGTACACCGGATTAAGAGAAGGTGAGGTATTGGCACTGCAATACAAACACTTAGATTTGAAAAATCGGAAAGTCAGAATTGAACAGAATTTGGTCATGGTCACAGATGGCTCAGGGAACAAAAAGCGTAGACCTTTAATTCAACGATCGGTTAAAACAGAAGCAGGTGTAAGGGAAATACCACTATGCGATATTGCACTTGAGGCAATATCCAATCACATTGCTTTATACTATACGGGTAACGATGAGGATTATGTATTCAAGACAAGGACAGGTACTCATCTTACACCACATAATATTTCAAAAGCGGTGAATCAGGTATTCAAAAGAGCAAAAATTGACGCAAGTGGAATGCATATTTTGAGACACTCGTTTGCTTCTTATTTATTTGCCAAAGGGCTGGAAGTAAAGTACATAAGCAAAATATTGGGTCATTCCAGCATTCAAATCACCTACGACACATATGTTCATACAGACTTTGAACAGTTGAAACAGATTGTTACTGCGATATAAGAACCGACAGGCAAGCCTGTTTAGTGAAGGCTTGCCTGTTATATTTTAAGATAAATATTTGGCTCGAATCTTGTAGACATAGTATTTTTTTGAGTTGGCGTTTTTATTGAAAACAAATCGCTTGTCATTTTTTAATAGTATGTTTTTTGAGACAAGGTATTTTCGTAATACTATTGACGAGTTATGTATGTCTTTATCAAGGAATTCCTTGACAACCCTGTCATTGAAAGAATAAACATCTTCTATTTGTCCTGCGGAAATTTTGTGTTCGTCAAGCCAGACAGTTTCTTGTGGGGAATCATTGATGTGTTCTTTGATAATGGTTTTGAGGTAGTTTAAAAACATGTCTCGGTCGGTATCTAAATGTGAATCAGCCTTAGGGACTAATGAGTTATAGTCATTGTTGCATATTGCATTTAATGCTTTACCAAAAGAGGGTGGAATGGTTTTCCTCAACAATGTAGCAAAAAGAACTGCGGATGTGTATAAATTATAATAAAATAATTCCTTATAAGTTGTACGTTTCAAAACGTTACTATTGCTTTCAATGTTATCCCTGTTCTCGCTATTCTCGTCATTCGTACTATAATAAAGAATTCTATTATGTGTGTAGAAAGTCCTAAGTGGAGTACGAATACTATTATACACCTGAAGCGGTTGTTCAGAGCAATACTGCCAACTATCTACCACATGACGATATAAAATATTAACATAAGGCTTTAGTTCATGGAATTCACGCATTGATATTTTCTTGGCATTTGATAAGTTAATGTTAATCAGCCTAAAGTTATCAAAAATACTTTCGTTTTTCTTTTTGTGTGCAGCGAGAAATACAAAATTTGTATCCCAAAGATCAACATCACTCAAAATAGATTGCACTATTTTCGATCTTGATGATAATTGACCTGCTTCTGAATATACAAGAATAGGAGTATTTTTGAAATTTTCATATGTTGCTATGCGAGGGCACATGTTTTTTGAAGTGTTAATATCTTTAGTAGATAGTGTATTTATTTCTTTTGAAATGTTAATGTGAAAGTTATGTGGATTTTTTATTGATGTATAACCGTATGAAAATGTATTCAAAAACATGTTGGCGGCAATATTTAATGTATTAGTATTTTTGGTATGAAGCCAAAGATTAAAATTGAAAAACAACCAACCATCATCTTCATCATCTATTTTGTCTTTAAGCAGTAGATAATCTTTTTTGTCAATAACATCGCTATCATCAAGCCTTTTTACTTCAAATATATACATATATTTTGATAACGATGAGAAAAAAGAGTACAACGTATACAAAAATAGAGGTATATAAATTGGATTGTTTTCTAAATACGATATAACATTATCATATGCTTCTTCCAAGAGCATATCATCGTTTCGTTGGGTAGGCATTAAATTTGTATCAATTAAATTTGTTGGCAGAAACTTTAATTGCTTTTTGTATTTAAAAAAAGGATTTTGGTTGTATATTATTTCCCAACATTCATAATCCTCAAAAGTTAATCCCTGAAATGGATGATAGCCATCTTGATATAGTCCGATACCAATATTATCTTCTGATTTATTATAATATGCACAACTTCTGTAAAAAAAAGGTCAATTAGCTTTTCATGAGGATTAGCAAGATTGTATTTGCCCATGATTATTTTCTTTTCGCCTTCATCTTCATATGTATAGAAGTTAATCAATTGCTTAAATGCTTTTGTTTTGCTTGCAAAAATACTATTATTGAAATTAACAATACATGAGCTTGCAAGTGTGTCTGTGATATTGAATTTGTCTTTATATTTGTTTTTGTATTCAAAACAAGCGTAATAGGTATCGGTATGAGGGAGTTTAGCAATACTGGATAATTTTATATAAAAGCCATCAAAAGCCATATGATTCACCACCTAATTTTGATATTTACATTATATCAAGTTGGGTTTAGAAATACAAGAATTAAATTAAGTAGCTTTTATATGTTACTTGAAAATTAGCTTGTTACGTTTGCTTTATGAAATTTCGTAAGGTTGCAGGCGATATTTAATTCGCCTGCGTATCCCTAAACATTTTTGCTGTTGATATAATTCAGAAGTTCATCTTTTGAAATTCGCCATTGATGACCGACTTTTATACCGTGGATTGTATCGGACCATAATAGTTTCAGTAATGTTTGGCGTGAAATCATCAGTGTTTCTTTTACTTCATTGAAAGTCATTATCAACGGAAGCTCATCTGTTGAAGTATAGTATTCCATATAAACACCCTTTCTTTATTTTTTTATAAAAATGTTGGAGACTTAATGGGATATAATTTTACATAGATGGACAAAACAGATATTTAAGAAAAAGAATGCTTATCATTGTAAAAAATACATTGGTTGAAATAAATATAGCATGGAAAAAAATTAAAAAAAGAAATAAGGAGAATGAAAAATATGGAATATAATAAGGGAAATCTCGAATGGGAGATAAAAAATAAGAATGATGAAAATAAAACAGTTTTAGGGAAAATCAATATGAAGATTCACACGATAGAATTTTCAAAGATATTGACATATGAAGAATACAAGAATATGACGGAATATGTTTATTCACAGAACCGGAAATGTTATAAAAAGATGCATGCAGTCATATATACCGGTATGAATGATAAGGGGATACGATTAGAATTGTATAACCACCGTGTGAATGACGGAGCTTATTATAAATTGAAATATATTATCACATTAGGTAGGTATAGAAAAAATGATAATTATTTGGAATTAGTAGAGATTAGAAAGGCGTATAATTTACTTGCAGAAATCGGAGAGTATATAAAAACACAGTGTGAAATTTTGCCATTACCGAATGAGTGCAATATCACTCGAATTGACTTGACAAAAGATATTTATGTGGGAGATGTGGTTGATTACATAATAAAACAGCTAAATAAAAGTTTTACCGGATTTAGGTGTAAGCCAAATTATATTGACTGTAAGGAGAATGCAACATTTACAAAACATAGCAGTAAGAGCTCAACAAAGATATTTGAGCTATCATTTTATGATAAATATGAGGAAATGAAACATCATATTGACAGCGGAAATTATCATTATGATGAAGACATGCTTAATCAAGCGAAAGGTATTCTTCGTGTGGAATTTAGATTTTATAAAACAAGAATTCAAGGAATGAAAAAAAACGGTAATATTAAAAGTACAGAAGAATTATTGAATTTATTATCAATAAACTCAGAAGATATTATTAATAAAAATCTAAGTCAACTATACTTAAAAGGTGCGTTCTATAAACTCGACAGGATAAAAATGAAAATTGAGACGGGGCGTTTTCATACAAAGACAAAACATAAAATGCTGGAGTTTATACGATTATCGGTATTACATAAAAGTTCAAAAACTGCCGCCGAATACTTTATTAGGGAATATTCGGAAACCGAATTGAAAAAGGTTATGGAAAAATTTAAAGAGATAGGCATTATACCTACACCGATTTCCGTTCGACAGAAATTTGAGGAATGGAGTTTTATGTAAGGAAGTAGGTCTGTTTAGACCTACTCCGTTACTCCTTTTTGCCGAATAAATACATAAGAGCGGTAATCGGCAGAAGTGATAATAAAAACCATTTACCCATGAAAAACACCTCCTTACCAAAGCATAAGCAATACTTTTTTAATTCCTTTTAGTATC
>ENA-OPBM01001014-OPBM01001014.1-human-gut-metagenome-genome-assembly--contig:-NODE-1014-length-19174-cov-4.168210_pt1 | contig 19174 bp, 13 predicted proteins | sample MGYA00241069_ERZ501454 | MGnify/ENA primary metagenome ERZ501454 (study PRJEB25962, sample SAMEA2042625) | human gut metagenome | biome: human gut; feature: human-associated habitat; material: faeces... | reverse complement strand
TTCCATATAATGTTTGCCTCTGTTCCTTCTCCGCCTCTTCGAATCAGTATCTTGCATATTTCTGCTATTGAAATATGGACATTTCCCGTATTAATATTTAGCACTGTAATGACAAAAAATGCTGCGATCATACACACAAATACAAATGTATATCTGGATCTTTTTCTGAAATTTTCAGTATGAAAACTTAACTGTTCCTGCTTTGTTTCCTTATTTTGCATATTTCTCCACCAGTTTCTTTTATTTTTTGATCTTTATTTCATCTTTTCAAGAAATGTCATCTGACTGGCATCACCCTCTGTCAGCATCAGATGAATATCTGAAATCAGTTCTCCAACTGTGTCTGTCGCCTGATATAAGTTTTTACCAGTATACCATACATTTCCATCTTTGACAGCTTTAAACTCTGCGAACAGATTGCTCTTAGCTTCCAGATCACCAAGACTACTCACCTGTCCGTCAATGGTTCCGTTGTAAATAAGATAATCTGCATCTACTGCCGTTGCATAAAATTCTTCCATCGTCAGTTTTACAGATGGCGCATTCCCCTCAGAATTCTTCAGATCCTTGAACACATATCTTCCACCGGCAATCTCAATCATAGTCGGAATGTAGTCATCGGATTTGCGGACAACCACAGAACCGTCTGTATTGATGTAAAAATATGCCACTGTCTTCTCTGTATTCTTAAAATCCTTCAGATCTTCGATTACCTTTGCCTGGTCATCAAAAAATGCTTCTGCCTCTTTTTTAATAGCATCATTTTTTTCATTTTTAACTTCGTTGTCAGCTTCATTTTCTGGTGCAAAATCTTCTTCCTTAATAACAACAGCTTTATTAAATGCGTTGTCTTCTGTAGCACCATTAAAGGCGTTATTTAATTCTTCTTGGCTGTTAAATTTTTTAGTATTGACATACTGCGAATGTTCAACATTTTCATCTAATGCTTTTTCTGCAGATTTACTATTTATTCCATGTTTCTTATTACTAATTTTATCTTTATCTTTTGATTCTAATTTGAAACCAGATAATAAACTCTTTTTTCTAACTGGTTTATTATTTGCATCTTCTTCCTCTTGAGAATTTTTTGAGAAATCAATTTCAACTTCTTCAAGTTTACTATCATCCTCTTCCTCTTCTTCTTCCTGTACATGAGGAATTTCAAATATTTTTACGTTTTCACCTTGGCTATCTACAACAACATAATTACCTCTACATTCATTCTCTGCATGATAATACAATGACTGGAATAACTGAGTATAAAGCATTGCTGCGAGGAAGTTAAATGATTCATGTTCCTGAGGAATAATAACAAATAACGCTGTTTTTTCATCACCAATTTTATTAAGTTCAATATCATCAGATGATAACAAATCAGCTATATCCTTAGAATCAAGAGTTGATAAACGGGCCATAGCAGAAATTAAAATTGATTTTAATGTCTTACCTGCACCCATCTTAAACTTCGTATACTGCTTATCACAAATATCTGATCCAATAGGTTCATAATATTGTAAATCTGAATCAGCGCCTTCTGGTTTGCCCATTTTAAATGCTCCGGATCTTGTAAAATGCCATCCTTCCGATTTAATAGCCGCAAAATATTGATCCGTTATATTCATTTCATTTGAGGAATCGTTTTCATTAATTTGACAATTATCCATCAAATATAATACTGAACTTAAATTCTTAGGAAGATGTAACTTATCTCCATGCATCCATATTAAGAATATAAATGCCTGGAACATCAATTTCTGAGCTTTTTCCCAGAAATCATCGCCACCTTTTTTATTAGGATCTGTTGTATTAGCCAAAATACAATCTACTAATAAAATAACATCTGTTTCAGTATGGATATAATTCATTGGATTATATCTATCAGATTTATCCATGTTTACGAGATTGAATACTTTTATCTTAAAGCCAGCATCTTCAAGCAAAGTACCCATATCTGCTAATAATTCACCTGATGGGTCAGTACAGATGAAATTACAATTAAGTGGCATTTGGCATAAATTAGGTTTAACAAAGAATCTTGATTTACCAGCACCAGAACCACCAATAACTAATACGTTATTATTTCGTCTTGTTTGTCTGGTATCCATTGACATATAAACATTTTGAGTTAAAATCATATTTCTGTTTCCATCATGATTAGGTGAATCTTTTGGATCAGAATAATGTTTTTCCCATTTGTTAGGTAAATCTGAATCTTTTATCCATTTTGCAGTACCATTAACGCCACCTTTTGCGTGTTTATCTCTTTTATTTACGGTCCATATATATGCCAGAATTAATCCAAAAATCATTCCAAATATGCATATGCCGCCCCATGCTGCTGCATTTGGAGTAAAAAGTGTAAATGGATTAGTAGTTATTCCTTCAATGGTATAATTGAAAACTGTAACAACATCCTCTTTAGGATAAATTTCCTGATATCCTGTAAATTGAATTATAAAATAACTACCTAATAGAAAAATTAGTGCATACACAAAATATACTGGTTTTATTTTTCTTTTGTTTGCACTTGAAATAGAATTAGACATAAAAAATACCTCCTTATATTTTAAATATGACAGAGGTAATAATTATTTTTTGATTAAAAAAATAGCAGGTCTTATTACAAAACCTGCTATTTTTACATGCTTAATATTTAGTTGTTATTAGTAAATCCATATATGTCCTTCTGCATAATCACAGTCATAGCCAAACTCATCATATTCTGATTCTGACATTCCGCAATATTGGCAATGTCTTTCTTGTGGTTCAGGATCTGGCTCTGAATAATCACCATCATCACCACTATCTTCACCATCTCCAGAATTATCATCACCATTGTCCGGTTCTTCAGGTTCTTCAGGTTCAGGATCTGGCTCTGGATCAGGCTCTTCTATTTCAGCATTTTTTGCATCTTCTGCTTTTCTCCATTCATGATTTGCCATTGATTCAACCGGATCATACCATGCAATAAATCCTACAATATCTGTATATTCATCAAAATGATTTGTGTCACTACATTTTGCATCTACTAAAGAATAACAATTTGTCTTTACTGTAGTATGATCAGATGAACCTGTTTGTTTTGCATTAATATTTTCGATTGAATCTGTTTGTGGATTATAAGCATAGCTTGTACCATAATCATCACCTTCAATAACCGTATATGTTGTTTCGGCTGTACCACTAGATTCATCCCATGAATATTGAACATTAAGGACAATTCCAATTTTATAAATAGTGTTTCCATCTGAGTCAGAAGACTGTGTAATAGCTAAATATCCTGGTTTAATTCCATCTTCATTATTTGTATTTACAACTTCTTCATAACTATGCCAAAATCCTCTTTCATCAGCTATATCAATTAAATTGCCTATATCATTTAAATTCTGGGTTATATAATATAATCCATATTCATCGGTTAAATCAGTTTGAGCAAATGCGTATTTAACAAAATAACCACTCCAATCAGTTGTAAGTGAGCCAAAGTAATTTCCTGTGCCATATAATGTATGCATATCTACTAATTCTCCTGCATATGTTCTTGCGTATGGGAATAAAGCAGCATTTATAAGATCGTTACCTATATAATCATTTGTTGGTTTTAAGAATTCAATATCCCACATAACATATTCATAGTACATATCAATAGCATTTTGTTTAATTCTTTCTTCTGCTTCATAATCAATATCCATATTTCTGACATTAATTGCGAAATTAACAGCTTGTTCTGCCATCGTATCAGGAGATACTTCTGAAATAGAAGGATAATTACTGTCGTTTATTAAAGTACAAATATATTTAACCTGAGCACGGCGGGAATTTTTTAAATGGTCTAAATCAATATCTGCTCCTGTATCATCTTCATCATCTATATCGTCATCTATGTCAATGTCAAATGGATTTCCCCATCCATTATCTGAACAGATTTTATCAATTGTATCCTGTTCTTCTTCATTAAATCCTAATAAACCTGCATAGTTATAATCATCAGAATAATAAAAAGCATTCAGATCAGATTCATATTTCATTAATGACATAATACCTAATATATCTGCTGTTGACATACTTGGATATTCTTCATGCATAAATTCATAAATCTGTTTCGTTGATGCTGTAGCAATAGCTTTTTCTTGTGCCTGTTCTATTTTTTTTGCACCTGTAATTGCTGTTATTCCTCCGGCAATTGCGGAAGTTATTGTACTTGGCCCTATAATAATTACAACAGATGGGAGTGTTATAATTAAGCATATAATTATGCCAAATACTATTAATCCCCATTTAAGTTTAGATATTATCTTAGAAACAAAATTTTTCCTTTTATTTTTTCTTATTTTCTTTGCTTTTCTTGCATTTTTATTTTCTTGTGAAAATGGAACATATCTTTTCGTAAAATTTTTTATTTTTTCAAGTTTAGGATGATTTGCAAAAAAAGTATTTTTCTTTTTTATAAAGCCTTGATATTTTGCAGAATACTTTCCTTTTATGTTAGTGACCTTACCTGCTATTTTTTCACCTTTTGACATGATATTATTAAAGGTTTTTGATCTCATCCTGTTATAATTTACATAACCTTTTGCATTTCTTTTTATGGCATTTTTTGCTTTTCCCCCATATTTTTTTGTAGTAACCCTTATAGCTTGACCAGTTTTGGCTGCAGCTTTATGAGTTTGTTTAGCAATTCCTTGTCTGACTGATTTACCTATATCTTTTTGTGCTATAGTAAGTGCACCTTGTTTACCATATAAAACATTGTATTTTGCTTGCCTAAAATTAGCGACTTTTTGAGAATGTATTCCTGGCAGAACTCTATCCAAGTTTCCCTTTTTTTGCATTTTTTCAAATTTGGTTCTTTTATGATTAACTCTGGCATTTAATAATATAAATGGGGTTTTTACAGTTTGCTTAATAATTTTAATTGCTTTATGTGTTTTTTTTGTTCCTTGGTATAAATCACTATCTTTAACTAAGTTATCTGTTTCTCTTTTGAATATTTTACTTCTTTTATTCTTTGCTTTATTTAATGCAGCCATTCTTTCTTTAAGTTCTATATTATGCGCAATATCTTGTAATACCCTAGATTGTTCAACGGATAATACTTGTGTTTTTCCTTTATAAGTAAATGATGCTGTTCCATTTTTATTAATACGCATTCTACTACGAATTTCTTTGCTATTCATATTATAAATACCAAGCTGTCCAAATATTGTGTCATTTTTTAAAAAAGAATTAATATTTTTATTATTCGATAATATATTTTTTTTCTTACTTTCCTTATTTGAAAGAAATTGATTAACGTATCCTTTCCCAGATATATTTCCATCTTTAGTATTAATTATTAAATCATTAATACTTATTTTATATTTACTACCATCCTTTGTTACTACAGTTACTTTCCCGTTTATTAAATCGCTATTTCCTTTTCCACTATATTCAATATGATCAAAATTTTTTCCTTGTTTAATTGAGCTTGATGCTCCATACTTTGCACTTGCTATATCAGATGTTCCACTAAATTCAGTAGAATTTAATAAGCTTTCTTTATATTTAGAATTTAAAATTACATTTTTCCAACCAGAATCATTATTTGCTTTAAAAGCATTTTCTAAATTTTTTGTAAATTCTTTATTAGAAATTCCATTATCTCTTATAATCTCTCTATATCCATTTTTTCGTAATGCTGTGTTTAATGCAGTATTATCATAATAAGCATTTGTTTTATATAATCCCATAGAAGTTTTTATTATACTTGCGCCTGTAACAGCAGATGCAAAGTCAAATGCTCTTTTTAATTTTGCATATCCCTGATATACATCTGTTCCATGTAATCCAGACGCAGCTAATTGATTAACTTGTTTTGCAATAGCCTGTTGATTTTGAGTTTCTGTTTCATAAGATTTTCCTTTTGAATAGCCAATGTTTCTTAATTTATCATATGCATTTTCTGTATATCTTTGGTCATAGTAATTATTATTAGGTGAATTATTATTATTGTTATTACTGCTACTGCTGCTGCCATTACTATTCCCATTGTAGCTATTACCATGATTATCATAATTACCACGAGGGCCGTTATTGTTGTTACCATTGTAGTTATTGTTGCGGCTACCATTATAGCCATTATTATTACTATTTCCATTGTAATTGTTATTGTTATTGCTAGTGTTATAACCATTGCTGTTATTATGATTATTATCATGATAGCCATTATTTGAATGATTATTATTATACTTATTTTGCTGTTCTGATTTTGTATCATTTGTATTAGAATTGTACCCAAATGGATTTCCGTATTTGTTCACTTTATTTTCATATTCTTGTACAGCATTATTTCCTGCATTTTTAAAAGTCTGCATACTATCATCATTTGAATATCCTGGTGCAGGAGTATATGAATCTGGTGATTTTTTGTTTAAATCATATAATTGTTTTCCTTCTGTATTATAACCAAAATTTTTCTTGCTCTCTGAATATCCACTGCCATTAACTTTATCTATATAATTTGTTCCATTTGTCATTTTGTTAAATAAATCATCATATCTTGAAGCCATTATTATTTCCTCCTTCCTCAAAAAATGTACTTCCTGAAAAACAGGAAGTACGGGTTAAATGTTTTAATTTTCTGATAAAATTGTATTGTATGTACGAGCAGCTTCAGCTTCTAATTGCTTTATATTAACTTCATCAGGCATACCTTCTATATTAAAGTTTTCTGTAGGCACTAGCATCCTTATAACGCTACATCCTTCTGTATCTGGAGTAAGCGGCTGTAATGTCCAGAAAGTCGGATTTAAGAAGCTAAGATAACATTCATCTGCATATGTATCTGGGACAACTGTAAATGTCAATAATGGATATTTTATTGACTCTCCAATTGATTCATTATGTTCCATATCTTTTAATTTATCTTCATATAATTGGAACTGTCTCCAGAAAAGTTGTAATTCAGGGTCAAGATTAGTTTTAAAGCTGATATCTACAATTACATTATCTTTATTATGTATAAATTTAATGTCGCCTTTTTTTGATAATCTTGTTGCAACTTCTTCATAATTAAGGTCATTTGCAAATTGATCTACATCATTTTTATCTAAACTTCCACTATATAAAAGTAAAGAAATACCTATTTCAGAACGTGCATCACCATTCTCACAACGACCTTCACATACTTGTAAAAAATAATCATAAGAGAATTGTTCTGCTTTAGGTAAAACGTCTTTTCTTACTCTTTCAATTTGTTTCTTTTCATCTTCTGAATATTCAACCTGATCAGATTTATTTATCTGAGATATTTCATTATTATTAATATTATTAACTTCAGGATTATTTTTTAATTCAATGTTATTTTCGCTCATAATTTAACTTCCTTTCTTTTTGAAAATTATTTATATATATTTAATATGACAGAAATAAAAAATGCGAAGATTATAATATTGTTAATAATCCTCGCATTAATAGTTATATTACGCCATGATTCTTTCTCCTGGTTTAGAAGACATAATCTTATATAATTTTGTCTCTTTAGGGAATTTATCTATAAAAGGAATAATTCCTTCACCATTATAAATTAAGCCCTGTCCTGGAGGCGAATTAGTTATATAGTTAAGCTGTGCATCTGAAATATGATACATATCTGCCAATGCAGCTCTATCAATAGGAGACTGAGAAAGCATCATAATGAATTCACAGTTATTAATAATAGCTCTTGACTCTTCAGAATTTAAAAGATCTTCTACATTCTGAGTAATTGCTGTAGGAATTCCACCCCATTTTCTTGCTCTTTTCCATATCTGCTGTAAGAATTCTGCTGACGAACGTGTTTTTGTAAGTACATGGAATTCATCAATATAAAACCATGTTCTTTTATTCTTTTTCTGATTATCAATAATCTTATTCCAGATATGATTTAAGCAAACCTGTAATCCCATTTCTTTCATACCATTACCGATATCCTTGATATCATATACTGTAAATCTATTATTAACATCTACATTGGTCTTATGAGCAAATGTATCAAATGAACCCAAGCAATAAATTTCAAGAGATAATGCAATATTCTGTGCTTCGGCTTCTGACTGATCCATTAATAATGAATAGAACTGTTCCATTGTAGGTGATGCAGATGTATCACATGTAATAGAAGTATCATTTAATTCACGCATATGTTTTAGATATGGCTTATATAACTGAATAACAACACGGTCAATGATTGACTTCTGCATATTAGTTATTTCATATCTGCCGCCCATTGCTGATTCACAAAGCATACATATGTAATCTGATTTCATTTTAACTGGATCTGAACCTGTTTTACCTTCTTCATCTCCATACTGAATATCCATATCAAACGGATTAATATACACCTTAGAGCCTGCTTCTAAGTGTATAACTGAGCCGTCAAGTAATTTAGCCATATATGCATACTCTGATTCAGGATCAATTACATAAATATCATCCTTAGTTGTTAAGAAAACATTTACCATTTCTCTCTTTGCAGCAAATGATTTTCCGGAACCAGGCTGTCCAAGAATAAGGCCATTCTGGTTTTTAGAATTTAATCTGTTGAATAATAATAAGTTATGGGAAACAGCATTTAATCCATAATACATACCACCCTTTTGTAACAGCTCTTTTGATGTAAATGGAATAAATAATGCAACCGAATCTGTTGGCATAAGCCTTTCAATTGTCAATTCATTTCTTCCTAATGGTAAAGCTGTTCTAAATCCAACTTCCTGCTGAGAAGTTAATTTAGTAACTGTCATTAAATATTTATTTGCAAGGCTGACTATTGATTTGGTATCCTTATTTAATTCTTCCTTTGAATCAGCATAATGCATTATTACGCCGTTAAAATAGAATAACTTTTGTCCTCCAACTTTCATATTATTAAGTAACTCTTCTGCTTGGTCCTGAGCAAATGTAAGTTCAGGAGAAATTAATTCACTTGAATAACCTGCTTTGTATGCATCTTTTTGAGCTTTAATAACATTTGATCGGATGTTAGTAAGCTGTCTGCTTATCATTTTTAAAGCTTCATCCTGAGCAATTGGATAAATATTAAATGTTGCTGTAAAGTTAAATGGAAGTGCTGAAAGATCTGCTGTAAAATCAGTATTCATTGATGAAGGAAGGGCTTTAATAAATAATACTCTTCCCCACTTATTACCCATTCTGAATTCATTCGCATCAAATCTAAATGAAGATGGTGCAATTAAATCTTTTGTGCTTAATCCCTGCTTACTTAATACATCAAAATCAAATCTTTCTATAGGCATCTGGTTTTCTTTTCCTGAATTAAATATATCGTATAAGCATTTTAATCTTTCTTTTATTGTCTGAGGTTCAGTTCTTATATCCTGAGAATTAGAAATATCTTTGAATTTCTGATCAATTTCAGTATCGATTCTTGAGAATGCAATTTGTACATCTCTTAAGTTATTTTTCTTTGTTCCAATAACAATATATTTTTCGCTTACAAGGTTATTTCTACCTTCAGCCAGTTTATCTTTTATCATATTATTCATTTCAACACGATATTCGTTGTATGCATCAGCTTCCATTTTACACATAACATCATTAATAATAGAGTCTTCATCCTCATTCCTGTTATTAATAACAACCTGAAGTGATGTATCTGTACCTAATGAAGCTAAAAATTCTTTGTATTTATCAAATATTTTCATTTGATCTTCAATAGAAGCTACTCTGAAATTAATATCAGTTAATTTGTAACTTTTTGTAAAATAGCCGGGCATTGACTCAATAACTCCGTTTTTATAAACATTGACATAAGGTACTGTTTCTTGTGCAGTCTTAGGCAATATCTGTCCATCATTTGTTCTTTCCTTCCCTGAGCTAGGGACTAAAACAGCCATTAAACCCTTCTTCTTTTTAACTGGTTTAGTTGGCTTTGATTTATTAGATTTAATTTCGTTTTGAGTATTTTCATTTAAGTCATCGAAATTAATATCTTCTTCTATATTTTGTGTATTACTCATAAAATTCTCCTTTCACTTAATTGAGACATAAAAAGTCATCTCCTAATTCTTTCAAATCTTTTTTCTTTGTTTTCTTATATTTTTTTAATTCCTTATCATTTAACTTTTTATCTTGTATTGGTAAAAAGGATTGATAGAAATTATTAGTTTTATATTTACGATCTTTAGGAGTAAAAACTTGAGTTTTTAAATACATGAAAATAAATTTCTCAGCAGGCATTCCATATATATCTTTAAAACCGCAAAAAAGAATTGGAGCGCCAATAATCATTGCAATTGTTAAAGCTATTTCGTTAACAAAAACCTGGCCAAGTAAAAATCCTATTGGTACTGCTGTAATAGCAGTAATAATAATAGAAACAGTATTTCGCAAAGTTAATGGACCAATAAATTTTGGTTTATATCCATTTATATCCTTTGGAATTTCTACTTCAATCATAAATATCCCTCCTTATACTCCAATAATGTCATTAGCAAACTGCTGCGATTTTAAAATCATGATTACCATTATTAATCCTGGAATTAAGATAAAAAGTGGATTGCTTACTAAATTTGTCGACTTCAGAAAAGATGCCTGTAATGCTGAAGTTGCAAAGATGATTCCATATATAACCGCACCCTGCAGACAAATTGCAAAGAATTTTTTTAAATATCTGAATCCTTGCGAATTAAGTGCTCCGCCATGGAACATATCTGCAGTAGCAATTGGCGCAAATATCATATAGACCGCCATTTGAATGACTCTCGATACCATAGCTGCTACACCAATAAGGCAACCAACTTCTGTAACTAAAGCCATTAAAAGTACTTCAATAACAGGAATAAATAGAGCTGTCATTCCGCCCCATCCATGGACTTTACAATTCTTGTCATCTTTAGTTTCAGAATCCCATTGCATGTCATCGGTCCAATCACTTACATTTTGACCGCCATAATTATTACTTTTAAAGAAAGCTTGATAATTTCTATCTGGTGTATCCCATTCGCTTATAGTGATGCCGCTTAAACTTTCGTAAATTTCCTGAGTTAATGTTGATATACCTTGGAACAAATTAAAGCCTTCGATAACGACCATTAAAGCAATCATTAATTCGATTCCGGATCTTAATAATTCGTAACCTGTTAATCTGTCTTTTGTAAGCTTATCTGCAATTCCCATAAAGAAATATAAAATTAATAATGAACCGCCAATGATTGAAATTGCGTTATAAGCATTTTCTACATTTCCCCACAAACCAGAATATAAATCACTGTTCGAATTAATAAATGAACCCATCATATCTTGTAATCCGCCACCAGCTTGAACTAAATCATATTCTGTATCAAAAATAGCTCCTATAGCATTAGATATACTGCCTGGAATACCATATGAAACTTTATCAACGATTCCATTAACCAATGAAGTAAGCCCAAATTGTGACATCATCGAAACAAGATAAAATAAAAAAGTTTGCATAATCCTCCTTTCTGAAAAGGGCTGTTTCAAACAAATAACGCTTGAAACAGCCTCTTCTAAAAATTACAAATAATTTTATTTGGGAAATCATGTTTTATTTTGTTATTAATCACCAATCATACCTGCTGCATCTTTTCCGCCGAAGGCAGTAATAATAGCAACTGAAATTGGTTTAATAACAATAAGTAAGCCCGCAATAAATACGTTGACAATTGATTTTGACTGTCTTTCAGCATCTTCCTGCTTTACGGCTGAAACCCAGTTAAATACAGCAATAAGACCATAAATTACACCTACACCCATAAGAATTGAGCATACATAGCTGGTCATTGTTGCTACACCACCTGAAGCATCAAATCCCGCTGCTAAAACTGAATTACTTGCCATTGCTGCAGCAATTCCTGCTATTGCAGTAGGCTTAACTAAACTCGGATTATTAAGCATAAATTTGTTAGTATTATACTTAACCCTTGATACAGCTTTTGAAGCTGAATTTGAAATAGAATTAAATAAATTCATATTCTGTTCCTCCATATTTAAATAGTTTTTTGAGTTTTATTTACTCATTTAAAATATGACAGACAGAAAAAATTTTTTACATAAAAAATAGACCGTTTTATAATTAAACGGTCTATTTTAAAAAGAAGTATTATTCATTTATATCTTCAATATTTTCAATAGAACTTTCTTCAATATTATTTTCTATTGATTTTGAATTTTGTGTATTTTCAAATTGATTAACTAAATTATCCCATCCATTTTTTATAGTTGTTCTTCTACCATTATCACCCCAAATAAATAAAATAATTCCGCCAATAATTGTGAATAAAATTATTGTAGTAATAATTTGTTTTAATATTGAAAAAATACTTGTTTTTTTCTCTTTAGTAAAATCATTATCTGGAGATATATATACTTTTGGTGGAATAAAAGATTGAATATCAATATTAGGATTATTCTTTGGAATATCAGGAATTTTGTAATCATTTTCATCAGGGACATTCTTTTTTAAATTTGGGCCTCTATATTCAATGCCCATAACATCCTGGTATCTATCATTTAATAATTCTTTAATATCTGTGTTTTTGCACCTGTAATTTATTCCGTCAATAGTAATACTTATTATATCATTTGCTGAATTAGAGTTATCTTTAATATATTGGTATTCCAATCCTTCTTCTATCAGCCCAATAAGAGTCTGATTATACATATCTTTAATTTGTTTAGCTTTAAATGGGGGAATTTTGTTGTTTTCTACCTCTGAATCTGCCTGATTATATAAAACATTAATTTCTTTCAAAATCATCATATATCTATGTTTTTTTTCATATAAAACATTTTTATTTAAATAACTTGATGTACTTTCTATCATAATACCTCCTAATATATAGCTTAATTTTATTTTTCAAAAGAATTTATTTTTATACGATTAATGTAATACGGGACTAAAGGTTCAATAAAATATTGCTTTTCCCCAAAATTACAATTAATTGGAGTTTCTTTTAGTCTAGCAAGAATTTCAATGATATCACCTTTTTTAAAATCATTAACCTTTTGTATATTCCGTTTATTAATAGTTATGATAGCTTTATTTAATATTTGCAAAGAACAATTATACGTTGAAATTGTGACAAATGTAAGAGTATTATTTATATCTGTTATATTATTTACAAATCCTTTTAAGCGAAAATAATTTCTGTATCTGTTATCTTGCATATCTGATGACACATAAGGGAATAAAATAGACGATATATTATTTATTCTTTTTATCTCTGTAATTACAAATGATTGCCTGAACTTTTTTGTTGATTTACTAATATTTAATGTGATATATCCTTTTAATTCAACGAAATTTCCAGTATTAAATCCTGCAGCCATTTCTTTATTATCCTTTAGCAGAATACCTGAAAGATTAATATTTGAAGAATTATATTTTGTTAGTATTTTAAAAACAACATAGTTTTCTTTAATTGTTTTTTTTATAATAATGCCTTTAATAATTCCCTCATTGATAAAATCATTTTGATTAAATGAGTGCTGAATTTCCATACATTCTCCTTCCTTATTTACCTAAAAATTGGAGAATCATTAATCTTATAAAAATAATTGCAAAAATAATATTATACATGGTATTTTTAGGTTTACAAACAATTAAATATTTATTATTTTTTATTGGCATTATACCAATTGGTGTACCTGTTAATCCAGTGTAATATCTATATTTATGTACATTTCCATTTTGTGCTTTTGATAAAAATATATTTCCTAAGCATGGCTTACCGATTATTTTTCTTTTTACAAACATAAATTCGCCACAATATTCTTTATTAGGCAGTTGATATTCCTCAAAATTTTCAAAATTTACATAAAAATATCCTTTTTTCTTTGATAGCATATAAAATAATTCTTCTTTTGAAACTTCGGGATTAAGTTCTAAAAATTCTTTTTCAAACCATTTAAAATCCATAATCAGATCATTAGAATTAATCTTATTTTCATCTACATTACATGTATAATTATAAATGTTGTTTTCGTTGATATTATCTTCCGCTTCATTAACACTTTCATTAATACTATTATTTATTTTTAATATATCTTTTTCCATAATAATCTCCATTCGTCTTTTATATTTATTTAATTAAAAGCAAGAAAGATTTTTCTTTCCTGCTTTTAATTATGTTGCTTATTTTTGTTTAAGAGTTACATTTAATGTATGTGTTTCGTAATTACTTACGTCTGACAATGTAAACATCCAAACACCATTTGATAAATTTGGAATTTCTCTTGATATTTTACCTTGAGCAATTTCTTCCGCTGTTGCTTTTATTACATATGGGTTCCCTTTTGAGCCTTCTACTTTTGATTCTGAATCATCAGTTGATGATTTGGATGTATCTACTAAGTAGTATGAAATTGTTGGAGTTTGAGCTATAGACTTATTGATAATTTTATCAATTACTGCTTCAATTTTTACAGTTTGCCCTTTTACATTAACACTAGTCTTGGAAGATGATGAAATACCGGAATCATTTATTTTGTCATCATTTGTATAAACTGTCTTCTTTGTTTCTGTGGTTCTTGGGTCATAAATGACTTTACCATTATCATCTTTTATTACTCCAGGATCGTTAAAATTTGTAGAATCATTGTAAGAATTTCCATCAATATACCTGAATAATCCGGCTCCATTAATATAATAATATCCGGTTTTTAAGTTTTCAGGTAAATTAATAGTTATTATACCGTCACCCACAAAATCATATGAGTTTGCAGTTAAGGTATATAATTCATAACTTGAAAATATATGTGTATCAGCAGTCATCTGGATTAAATGTCTGTTTGTTCCAACATATGCAGCTACATCATATTGTGCTCCATGAATAAGCCCTTTTATTGTGCCTGCTCTGGAAACATCTTTGCTTTCTATTTTTTTATCTCCTACAGAAGGAATAGAAACAACAGTATCTTCTGATGTAAAGTATTTTGCCATTTTTGATGCAGATGATGATGTTTTTATATGAGCGCCATCCTGTGTGCTAAGCTTATATTGTCCAGATCCTTTAATGTTTTCAGTTAATCCATAAAAGCCAAGAGAATATCCATGGTCATAGAATCTTTCTAATTTAATTTTAGTAGGAATACTTTCTATAGAAAAATATATTAATTCATCACCTTTATAAAGGGTTGGAATTTTACTATCATTTTCATCACTTATCCATAAAACTCTGTCATTATCTTCTTCATGTGTATTTTTAGTTGGATCAGACTCTTTATAAACTGGTTGAAAAATGTCATAAGTATAATCTTTAAATTTTGATAAATCAGTGTTTATATCTCTTGTAATATTGTTTTGTGCTTCATCATGCCACACATAATATTGACCTGAATATAATTTATTTGAATCACATGTGGATACTAAAGATTCATCTACAACTGCTTTTTTTGATTTGATTACATTACAGCCTGTTAACATTGGAATACATTGAAATGCAACCAAAGCAACTGCTGCAATTTTAAAAAATTTATTTCTTTTCATAAAAATAGACAAATTATTTTTAATAATTTGCCCCCGCAAATATGCGAGCCTCCTCTCTTTTTATTGATTTGATGTTGCCATACACAATTTCTGATATAAGTCTACGAAATCATGCATTTCCTCATAAGAAGCTAATTCGTTTAAAATAAAATCTGTTATAGTAAATAAATTATCTTCTTTTGTGCATTCCTCATTTTGGAATATATTTGCTAACACATTCATATCATTTGAAGTTAAAGCATACATTCTTGTACACATTTCAATCCAATTCTGAATAATTTCTGTTAATTCCCTTAATATGTTTTGAATATATTCTGATGTTGAATCATTATATGTTTCTTCTGTATATGTTATTTTGTAATTTAATCCTTCAATTTTATAAGGAAATTCTAATCTAATAACATCTACTTTAACATTATTTTTTAGTCTTAATTTTGCTGAAAGTGTTTTGCCGTCTTTGCTTCCAGTAATCCTAATAGTATTTTCATTTTCATCTGCATATTTCACTACATCATTTTTTATAAAATCATTTGAAATTATTTTAAACATTTTATACCTCTTTTTGTTATATTTGAGTTTTTACTCAATATATATATGACAGACCAAAAAATAAAAAATGAGGTACATATTGAAAAATAATATGCGCCTCATTTATTTATTTTAAAATTATATTTGCATGGAAGTATTCATAAAAATCATAAAGAATAATACCATATCAATCAATATTTTTCCGCCTCCAGTTAATTGAGGGAGCAAAAACATTGCATACATTTTAGCTAAATTATTATCATTATTTATTTTTTCTGTTTTATCTAACAGTGTATTATTTCTTTCAATAATTTCATTAACTTGCTGCTGAACATCCGAACCTGTGCCACTTGCAATTGAATAAAACATTTTCATTGAAGCTGTTATATCTGGCAAATCAAACTGGCTCATAAAATTCAAATATGGGTCTATTGATGTAGGATTGTCTCTGATTGCATTATTTAACTTGATTAATTCTGGCTGTAAAACTAATGGCGCTGTAGGGATACTCTTATATAATGCAACTTGGACACTATTTGATTGAACATATAAAGCGACATTCATTAACCATCTAGGGAATTGGATCTCAATTTCTTCTTTTATGGCTTTGAATCGCATATTATACATCATTTTGTGTTTAAACAAACAGAATATATCAAATATGGCACCTAATGCTACATATAAATAATCCCCAAACAATAAACCTATAATTGCTATTAAAACACCTATTGGAAGCATTCTTAAGCCCTTCATAAATTCTGTTTTTCCATTGTAATTAATAATGTAGTTATAATATTTTTTTATATCAGAATCTTTTCTGGTTTTTAATCCATTTAATATACTGGCCGAACAGAAATTATCAGTTATATAATAAAGAATAAGATCTAATATATATAAAGCTGCAGAACTTAAATGATAAATAATATTAGTAGTAATATTTGCTTCTGATGGAAGAATTTTTTCCATAACTATACAAAGAATAAATGACATAGCAATAGCCATATTGACTGTTATTCTTTTACTGTTTCTTTCTTTTTTATATTCCTGGGTTCTATTAACCCAAAGTTTTCTATCCTGTAAAAGCAACTGAATAGCATTTTCATGATCTCCACCAACCTGTTCAACTTCTACAAAGAATTTATTCAATTGCTGAATTTTCTGACAATCATATGCTCTTTCAAAATGCTTTAGGGCTTCTTCAACACCTACAACAGGAATATCATCAATGCAATTTTGAATAACTTTTTCCATAGGCGTGTCTTTAAACATAGGCTTAATATCTATAAGTGATTTTAAAACCTTGTTAGAATTTTGAAACGAATAAAGCATTTGTTCTATATATTGTGATACTTCTCGGAATCTGTTATCTTCATATGTCTTTTTATAAATATTTACAATTAACATAGGAACTATTAATATATCTGCAATTAACATAGGAATATAACATATTGGATTTAACTTCATTACAAATCCTATAACTAAAGTTAATATTGCAAAACCGGCCATAATTCCTAATATCTTTTTTACTGATGTTCCATATCCCATTTTCTTAATATCTGAAATTAAATTTTTCCAGTTTGCATAATAAATAACTTTCTGATAACCCGAATCATGATGTTTATTAATTTTTTCCTTAAAGCTTATTTTTTCTTTTTTCTCATTATCAGAAAAAGAATTTATATTATTTTGTTCTGGTTTGTTATCAATAGAATTTACTATATCATTTCGTTTATTTCTCGTTTTGCTCATAAATAAATATCGGTAAATAATCTATGTAAACTTTTATTTCTTTTATTTTCATTTTTAGATTATACCTTACTCCTTTCTATTATATTTATATATTAATTAGAGAACAATAAATTATTATTATCATCGTTTTCTTCATCAAAACCTGATGTCTCATGTTCGATGAAATCTTTAGAGTTTAAAGATTTCAAAGAGTTAAGACTTTTTGAATATTCTAACTTAGCTGATGGCTTATTAGAAAATATATATCCTTGTTCTCTTAATCTTTTATCAACTTCATCATTTTGAAGTGGATTATCTATTTCTGCAATTTCAAACTTCTTTTGTATTTTTAAAGGCAACGCTGCTCTGAATAAATGACCGCCTTCAACTGCAAGTCTACATAAATGTTCTTTTCCATCATTTGAGAAAAAGCCAATCTGGTCAATCATTCTAACTTGTCCGCCTGATCCATCCGGATGCATAGAAATATAAACTCCAACATCTACAAATTCATATACATTATCTTCTGTTCTTTTTGCTGTAATGGGATCGTTTGTCATATTAACAATACGCTCAGGAATCTTTCTTACATCATCTGTGTGTAATGTAGTTATGCCTTTTACACCTGTAGTAAAGCCCTGTAAGAGATTCTTTACTTCTTCTCCTCTTGTTTCTGCAATCATAATCCAGTTAGGATTCTGTTTTAAAGATGCGATAATTCCTTTAGAATAATCAAATATTTTATTTACTTTCATTTCTATACAGTCAGAATCAGGATGGAGAGTTTTATAATGCCACTCCTGCACATCTTCAATTGTTATAACTCTTTCTGAGTTAGGAATATATCCTGATACTAACTTAGCACATTCTGTTTTACCTGCACGAGGCTCGCCACATATAATAATATTCATATGAGCTTTAACACAGTTAATAAGTAAAGATAAAATTTCTCTTGAACAATAACCTTTTGCAATAGCATCTTTTTCAATAATTCGCTGAACAATAGGTGTTTTTCTAATACATATAGTTGTACCAGTCTGAGCAATACTATTATGAATAATAGAAATTCTCAAGTCTTCTGTTTCGGCTTCAACAGAAGGATTTTGTTGATTAAATTCTGTTGCTTCTGCATTAGCAATATTTTGGGCTAATCTTCTAATAAACGCAGGTTTAACATCAATTTCATCATGTTTAACTTTTCTGTTATCCTGATCAATAGTCCATAAGTCTTTGCCATTAAAATCAATATCAGTTATTGTATCATCTAAAACTAAATCTTTTAATGGTCCAAAATCTTCAGGGCGAATAATAAAGCCCTTATTATTTTCCCTGATATTTTCGCCTTCTTCTTTTGTTTCTATTAATGATTCTCCTAAATCCCAGATATCTTTTTCTTGGTTTTTATTATTATTCTGAGATAAATTTTTA